>Ga0180008_1000600_pt1 | contig 28334 bp, 29 predicted proteins | sample MM_PW_MetaG_FD_121121 | JGI IMG/M metagenome (GOLD analysis project Ga0180008, IMG submission 121121) | Groundwater microbial communities from the Aspo Hard Rock Laboratory (HRL) deep subsurface site, Sweden - MM_PW_MetaG | ecosystem: Environmental > Aquatic > Deep subsurface > Groundwater... | reverse complement strand
CCGCCCGCCCTGATCGGTACGGGGCTGTTTATAACCCAAGGTGAACCTTCACGCCATCTTAGACTGTACATTAGAAGCTCTCCATTATGAGTCTATCAGCAGATTCCTGACTCTCCAACTTATAAAAGGGGATTCTTTCTACAGGGTGCGCGCCCATGTTCCTGTATAGGTAGTCATCCAACGTCGCATCATTTTCGGCGTCGCGGGCGCGCTGGGCGGCAGATTTGTGCGCAAACTGTCCATCTATTTGCTTCGGATAATAACTGCCTGTAAACACCATAAAATCCAAATCAATAGAACCGGGAAATCCTGCTGGGGCCATCAACGGCACACGGAAAGTGTACCACATTACGCGTTTGTTCTTCGCGAGGGCACGAGCATAACGTTCTTCAAGGTCGCTCGCGGGTTCGCCCTGAACAGATTTTGTCAGGAGTTCCTGTTCTTTTAGAGGTGGCCTTGCCCCCCTACTTACTGGAGGCCTCTTCGGGCGGGGTATTGGGTATCGATAGACTTTTATGACCATCATTAATCTTGTAAAGTCACCAACACGACCCCGCCCCAATTTAAATCTTCCTCGGGATTCTGGAAATTTCTTACTAGTGTGGGCGGTTTCACTTTACAGTAGTGCCCGTCAAGTTCTGGTATAGAGGTAGTAACCAAAACCCTTTCTGCGTTCTCTGCTTTCTCTTTCAGCCAGGCCAAGAACCCCGAGGGGTCATCACCCCTAATTTTATTGACCGCCACCCGCAAATCCCAAGCGTATTTCAAGGGTGTTCTGGCGAACACCTTAATACCGATACTTGTAATGTCCACCGGTGTGGACGCAGAGGCCGAATTTATCCGCAAGCGATAGCGAAACTGCTTCACGTTGCCTTCATTAATAATAATTTCGTCCAGCGGCGCTTGCAGGAAGGAACCCCCCTCGATCCAGTTATCCGTCTCTACGTTCTTGTCCACTTGGTAATCAAAATACACTACCGATCCAACGGTGGATAAGTTCTTTGCTACCGAATAAGCCTCCTCGAAGTATTTGGGAACACTGGGGTCACGCGCGTCGATTGTTGCTGAATAGAACACACCCTCATGCTGATAAAGCATATTACTGTCATCCAATGGAGTCGTCTCTCCTCCCCCCGGAAACTCTTGATAGACCAACTCCCCGCCCACGTCAATCCACAATCTCGGCCTTGCGCCCTCATTGGCCTGCCAACCAACGTCGCGTATTCTTTTGCCTGCTTCCCAAGCTCTGAATATCTCGTGCCAACCCGTTCCATTCCAAACCATTACTGAAGACGTGCCCGTATCTGCATCCAGGGATGTAATCAAGCTGCCCAATACGGGTTCCAACGCCGCATGTACTCCTTTGCGATTAGACGGAAGCCTGCCCCTATCCGGGCCGATGGGATCGAGCGTGCCTCCAAACAGTCGCTCCAAACTATTTGCCCAAGAGATGTATAAAAACTTATTGTGTACTACTGATATTGCCCCATTTGCCGCGCCAGGGAAGGCCGACATATCAATATCCGCTGGAATAGCGCGATTATTCTTTTGCATCCAGGGTCTATCTTCCTTGAACACCCATAGATCGCCATTGTAATAAATCATTCCGGTGATCGGGTGGGCAGTATCACCTACCTTTGTCGCCCCTCCAAAACTCAGGTTCGTTGCCCACGTAGCGACCTCTGATACTGAGATGGTCACAGTATCATTATTCGCCCGCCAAACCTTTGGCGCTCCCGTAGTATCGTAAGCGCCGTAAAGGATGGTTGCCTTGGCTGTCTCATTACCGTATTCGTGCGCGCCCGCGTTGTTACGCATTTTGCGGATAACAACACTATCGCCTTGAGGGAAATAAACTACTGTCTCTGCCACAATTGGCTTGGAGGTGACCTCTCCAAGTCCCGTTGTGGTACATTCTGTCCAATAATCTGTAAAATAAATGACGTATTCGGACGTATTGTCAGGAACGACCGTCCAGGCCTCAACATTCAAAGTGGTGGTATCGTGATCTAGGATTTTGCGTATTTGCCCTTTACCCGTCCCCCTAAGTATCTGGACATAGGCGTTGGTAAATACGCCCTCATAATTGCTACTGGTTGCAATTCCATAAACTTCCAATTCTGAGAGAAAGAGCCAGTTTGTTTGAGGGGTAAACACAAATTTAACGTATCTGTAACTTCCAGTAACGGCCAAGTTATTAGACCAATATACTGCCCTTCCGCCGCCATCTGTCCAACCTGTTGTTTTGACAAACGTCCCTAATGTGGTGTATGCAGAATCGTCATTTGAACCGCTTATGACTACTTGATTTGGAGCATAGACTGTATTAACTTCGTCAATTAAATAATGGAATCGGACATGACCTAGTGCGTAAGCCGTACCTAAATCAATTCTTGCAGTTGGACTACCACTCGTCCACCCAGTCCATTTTGCATCGGGGGTAGTAGTCCCTATAATACCATCTGTCATCTCTATCCCGCCGGTATCGGGGAAGGACGTGTGTGGAGTAGTCAGGGTATAAGTTTTTCCAAGTGAGAGGGGTGGTGTCGTCTGTGTATTTCCCCAATTCTTGCCAGTCTGTACCAACGTGGTTATGGTGGCGGAGGTGGCCTTACCCCGGTCTCCGTTCATCCATAATTGTGAGGCGGCTCCGTCAGCCTTTTGGTCAACCCTGTATGAAAGTCCATCGAAATTAAAACGATAGAACCTTCTGTCTGCTTTCCTTCCGGCTGTAGTATTGGCAGACGTTGAAGCCGCAGTAATGCCTACACATGTTCCGTTAGCAGAGGCGATATTCATAGTTGAGTCGTTCGCGGCCTCCATTTTGGCTGTCAGGATAACCTTATCGGTTGCGCCACTAACGTCAAAGAATGCGGCAACATCGGCGTCCGCCGCCAATGCGGTACGGGCCTTTCCTGCCACTAATATACCCGTATCATTCAATGCTACTGCTACAGAGATAGCTTTCCCCGCGACCAATGCAACGGAGTTCGCTGCCTTAACGGTAAACGTGGCATTTCCAGCGGTAGTAATCGTGGCGGTGACAGTGGCGGTCTCGACTTGCTGGTCTCCCCCAGCGTCCACCCCGATCACCCGATAATACATTGAAAAATCTGCGGTTGTCCAAACAGTATTAGGGGCAACTCCGGCAGTTGTGTCAGCAGACGTAGAGGCTGCGGTAATGCCCACGCAAGTGCCATTCGCGGAGGCGATATTCATGGTCGTGTCATTTGTCGCCTCTGTCTTAGCCGTCAAAACAACTTTATCCGTGGCGCCACTCACTTTGAAGAACGCGGCAACATCTGTGTCTCCGGCTAAAGCAGTACGAACTTTGCCCGCCACCAATGCGGCGGTGTCGTTCAACGCCACGGCTACAGAGACAGCCTTTGGAGAGTTCGTCATCCCAACTGCCGTAACCGTGATAGTAGCATTACCAGCAGTGGTAATCGTGGCAGTGATAGTGGCGGTCTCGACTTGTTTTATACCCCCACCTATCTTGCTTGAAGTACCCGAGGCGTTCACACCCACTTCCCAATGACTTCCGGCATTGTCCTCAGCCGCGCCATAGACTACTATGTGGTAGGTCGTGCCGCTGACAAGCGCTTCGGTTGTTATCCAGTCGAAGACTTGTAAGACACTGATTACGTCTGCTACATTCGCGAGGGTGACAGTCTTGAGTACCGTTCCGGGGTCGCCAGCGCTATCACTGCGCAATTCCAGTGTGAGGGTTCCTGCCCCCCCCCTGCGTCTGAGCCACAAATAACATTTGTCTGCACTGTAGGATGCGCCGGCAATGAAGGAACGTGAAATGTATAGTTGCGAACCAAGTAAGGCTTTCCAGGTCATATCCCCCGACATTTCGAAGTCAGAGACACGGATATTCTTCGCGAACTTCCATTGCAATGTTTGATGTAAGTGTCCGGGTGTTAGAGTCCAACAGTTCAAAGCATCATAGAACTTGGTAGGGTCGAGGTGGTAATTATCCGCCCCTCTTCCGCCCACCCAATCTTCTTGCTTCAAAGTCCCCATTTCCGGCTCGTTTGAGGCATAGACTGGATGCTCGGAAATACCTCCACGAACCCCACCTTCGAGTTCTGCGTCCCAACGCAAACTTCCATCGCTCAGAGTAATGGTTGTCATCTTATCCCGTTAATCATCCCAACCTGTGAAAATATCAAAGGCTGTCCCATGACAGGAGGACTCCAGATTGGATGCCTGACCTCCATTAATTGTTTCTCGGTCTTTGCATCGGTCCAGCGCCGTAAGAGAAAGTCATCTGTGCCGTTGATCGTTGTGTTCCGCCATTCCAAAGCGCGTTCGACCAGTATTGCAACCGCAAGTTCGGGATGCACCGTCTCGTGTACTTCACTATTGTAGACAGTCAACGCGGGGTGGATTGCCCGATACCATACTTTCAAATTTCTATCTGCCGTTGGTTGCAGATTGAACACAATAAGACCAGTAGTACCTGCGGCTGCTGGTGTTATATACCAACCGCCCAGATCGTACCATTGATTGTCGTTGGCATCCGTAGTTATGCCTTGTATCTGTATCCGTAACGGGGAACCGCCCTTCAACGCCACTGGATAGGTGTATTCAGTCTGACTGGCCGCAGTCGTTATACTGGTGTCTGGAAGGGCGATTTCCCCCAACGAGGCCAGTCCCCTACTAGCGAGTGAAAGTAGTGTCTGGATCGGATAGACCGTTCCGCACCAACCAATTGTGTCTAAGGCCCCGATGACCGCCGTGAGCGCTGTATCAATCGTGAAGGTCCCGGTGTCAGACGTATAAGCAGATATACGTTGATACTGACCCTGGGGAGCCGCGGCGTCTGTAGTTCTGATTACAAACAGAGTTCCTTCTTTCCATTCTTCGTCTTCGTAGGGGAACTTCACCGTGTCCGAGAACTTATCTACGACCGCAGTAGTGGCAGAACCGCTGGATACTAACTCCTCGTGGAATTGTCCCAACCTGCGCAATGCGTCCTGAATTAGATTACTCGCGTAATATGCCATGTTTGTTTTACCTTATGCGGCCTCACCGTATTTGACTTCGTACTCTGTTAGGTTTGCCATTTGCCAACCGCGACAATCTTCTTCGCCACAATCGCACGGAATTACCTTCTGATATGCACGAAGACACTCAACCGAGGTGCCAATTATTTCGGCGATGTCTTTTTCAAATTCGTCTTTTGTCATGGTTCGCCTACCTCTTCCGCTTTACGGAACGCATCAACGATTAAATTGCTCGCTTTATATGACATTCGCCTCGATAGTCTATCGTTTTTCTGCCTTTGCTGCTATTGCAAATTCTACAAAGAGGTTGTACGTTGTTGGCCGTATGAGGCCCGGGGTCAAGTGGAATAACATGATCCATCGTCAAGTTTTCTGTCGTTCCACAGCACAAGCATTTGTTTCCGTATTTCTCTAACACGCTTTGCCATTCCTCTGCGGTTATTGCTCCGCCAGCGTTCACTTTTTTTGCACGACGATTGCGGCGATACTGTTGCAATTGTTCAGGGTGTCTTTTACCCCATTCGCGGACGCATTCTTTTGCCTTATCTGGATGTTCTTCGCGCCACCTACGAGTGCGCTTCTTTGATTCTTCTGGGTTTTCTGTACGCCAATTGCGGTCGCATTCTCTCTTTTGTTCCAGATGTTCCGCATTCCATTTGTGGCTATATTCTCTTGTTTTGTTTGGATATTCTTTATGCCACTTGCGGGCATATTCTCGTATTTGTTCCAGGTGTTCTTCGCGCCACACGCGACCATATTCTGGATGTTTCTCACGCCATTCACGACGAGATTCTCTTTTTTGGTCTGGGTGTGCCTCGCGCCATTTGCGGTCAGCCTCACGATGTGCTATAATTCTGTCCATCTAAGCACCTCCAATGTGCTTTGGTCAAAAACCCGGACGTATCCACGTCGCGGGTTAATTATACCTTATTTACCTCTGTCGCGTTTCTTCGTGACGCGCTTTTTGCGCTTTCTGGCCGTTTTCTTCTTGCGCGATAGTCCGGCCTTGTCCATAGCAATCGCAATTGCCTGTTTCTGCGGTCTACCAGAATGTACCAGCTCGCGAATATTCGCGCCAACGTTCTTCTTGCCTTTTTTCAATGGCATGGTTACTTGCCTTTCATTCTTCGCTATGGGTCAAAGGTCTGGTGCGGCGGTTTTGAGTTTCACCAACGACACCGCGCCTTTATCATGCACAATCTTTTCTTTCGCGGTGACAACAGCTTTTGCATCCAGGACGGTGTGCGCAATCTCGAATACAGAACCATCCTTATTGTACGTCCAGTCCCAGCGGTCGGTCTTGAGCAAGTTTCCCGCCAGGTCGCGGGTGACATACTCGCGCTCAACCTGCCCGTTTTTGCCGTCTTTGGATTTCGTACAAACCGTCTCGGTGCGGCCTTCGGTGAGCGCTGCGATTAGCTGCGCCTTTGTCATCGTGGTCAGTTCAGTTAGTGATAAGTTATCTAACATAGCATGACCTCCTAACCCCTTACCGGGGCGACGAAGTAGGAAGAAACCTTAGTATCGTGGCCTATATAGCCATAGTGGGAATATATGAACATCGCATGGCTCGTATCGGCGGGTAGCGTAGTAGCTGACCAAACATAACCGCTGGGCCAAGAGGGAAACGCGGCTGCATCTGGTAAAGCATTCGGGGCTTCTGTGTCTAGCAGATTCACGAGTTCCACATCATTCGGTATCCGCCAATCCGTGTACCCTCCAAGTGCAGCCGCGTTTGCCGCCGCGCAGTATGTGAAGATATCGTACAGCTTCGTCGCATCAACCCAGGGCAAGTTACCGTCACTCGCGCCGCCCATCTTGTCCGCTTTGTAACGCGACCACATCAAACCGGTGTTCTGGTCAAGGACGCAGTTGTTGGAATGGGCTTCGCGCTTGGCGATGCTGACGCTTGCCCCAGCCGCTTCGTCCACCAATGCTTCGGTCGTGACGATTTCCGCCGCGACGTTGCCGGTGGCTACGGTGTAGACGCCGTTGTTACTTGCGCTACCGCTGACAACGATGATGTCGTTGGTCTTGAAAATCGCCAGACCGTTTGCGCTATCCAATATTTTCTGGATTACGTCACCTGCCAACGTGTTGGCAGATGTTGTTGCCGCGGTGATGCCTACAGAAGTACCATCCGCAGAGGCGATATTCATAGTCGTATCGTTGGCAGCTTTGACTTTTGCGGTCAGGACAACCTTGTCGGTTGCACCACTAACGTCAAAAAATGCATTTACGTCAGCGTCCGCCGCTAAAGCCGTGCGCGCTTTCCCCGCTACCAATTCAGCAGTATCCTCCAACGCCACTGCTACGGAAATGGCCTTTGGAGTATTCGCCATACCTACTGCTGTAACTGTGATAGTGGCATTACCGGCAGTGGTAATCGTAGCTACAATCGTGGCGGTCTCGATTTGTTTAGTCCCTTGCGAGAAGGAGATGGTGGCTGCGGCATAATGCGCCAGATTAATATTGACCGTGCCGGAATACTGGCTGGCGGTGAGGATTTCGTAGCGTTTGGCAAGGCCTTTTTTGTAGTAGCCATCATCCAGTTTTGATGAATATTGGGTAAGTTGGCCTGTGGCCATTAAAAGACCAGCGCGTCTTGGGTATCTAATAGGCATATCAACCTCCTTACACCCACGCGATCATCGACAAAACGGTGCCAGCGGTCGGTGATGCAACGTACAGCGTCGAAGGCGACGCACCCTGCGACAGTGGCGGGCTACAATAATAGTCACCCGCCTTGAGCGTCATATATGGCTCAGTCGGTGTCGCCACCTTACCAGTTGCGAACGCGAAGCGCAAGACAGCCTCAGTGCGCGCCTGAAACTCGAAATAACGGCAGTTTGCTGGCAACGCTTGCGAATATTCTGCGTTTGCATTTGTGCAAGTCACGTTATAGATTGTTGGCGTTGCAGTATTCGGATCCACCTTGCCAATATTGGCTGTGCCTGCAACCAATGCGGGCGCGGTAGCAATGCTCACCGGCTGCGCCACGCCGCCAGCCACGCCTTCGACTTTCAGGCCGCCGCCAGCGGCAAGAGCGGCAGGCAGGTTGGACACCGACACCACTTCCGCTCCGGCAATATCTACATCGGCAAGTGTCAGTCCTGGCGCATTAGTTACGGCGCAGGCCGTAGCGGTTATCGCGCCGCTCGTCCAAGCAGAGACGCGCGCCCGAAACAGGACTAATCCAATAAGGGGAATAACATATATTCCCGCGGCGGTTACAGTAGTTCCTACGGTTCCATCGGCAACATTGAATCCCTGTAGCGAGACGTAGTTGGAACCATCTTGCGAACCCTCAAAGGTGAGGGTTCCCACAAACGTACCCGTCACCTGAAGGGATACAGCAGACCAACCAGAAACAGGAATAGCCGTTCCGTTGCCGGTAGCACCGGCGGCACTTTGACAAATTTCAAATTTGGTTAGAACGGGGCCTTGATTAGACATTCTTATCTCCTTTGGTAGACAACACATCTACCTTGATGAATTATATCACCCCTTTGTCTTTCTTGACGCGCTTCCAGCGTCTCGGTCTCACCTCAACCCACTCGAAGTCGTTAAGTTCATCGTCCGAGTGTTTTAGTCCTTCTGGAACGGTGAAGTGGGTACGGCGTACCGCCTTTTCGTGGTAGACCGGCCCCTCGTAATCGGGGTCTTGAGACGAGTTTCTTTCGTTCATACAAAACCTACACCCAAGAAACCCCGCAATGTGCGCAATTCAGACTCCAGTCCACATAAAGGGGGATTCCCAGTTTCATCAGTTTTCGCGATAAAACCATATCCTCGCCGCCGGTTATGAGGTCATACGGATCGCGGCCAAGAGCCTTTGCGACTTCTCGTTTCATCAACCAGCACCCCGCACCCATCCCGTCTACCTGTTCTAATCCTTGTCCGGGCTTTGTTCTATGATGCCAGTAAGCAATGCCTTTTTCGTCCTCGTGCGAGAAATCATAAACAGTCGGGTGATGGTCTAAGGCGTTCTTGTCTCGATAATAGCCTCCCACGATGGGGAGGTTATGAGCCATGAGGCGTTCTACAATGTTTGGCGGAAACAGAATGTCGCTGTCCAGCATCATCAGGTACGGTGTTTTCGAGTCAAGAAAACCGTTATGAACAAAGTTGCGCGCCTTTGGAAGATACGTTCCCTTCGAGCCACAGAAGTCATCCCACGGCATTCTGTTGGCGTTCTGCTCGAAGCGAATCCAGAACTCGGTAAACGAAACTTCGTCACATGGAATTCCCCACATGATCGGGGTTTTCCGAATGACTACCGGCTTTTCCTCGTTCGATATTACTCCTCCCGCAAGAACTTTTACGGTTCTTTTTTCGGGTGCGCCTTGCGGGAACTCCTGTTTCAGGAATTGGCCTATCTTATCTGGCCTGTGTCTCTTTGCCATCCATAAATCAATTCTGGGCGGGGATACGCTCCCCGCCCATAAGCGTTTTGGATTAACTTACGGCAGAGAAGGTCTGGGCAGAATAGTTACAAACCCAACGCCTTGTGCCATCGTTGGCAAGTGATCCGCCAGCACCAGCCGCGCAGCAGATAAAGTTACCCGCGTACACGATTGTGCCGTTGGTGGCATTGTCGTCAACGCCAACAGCAAGGTCCTCCCCGCCGAATGTGTTGTGGCGGAAGATAGTACCGCCTGCGTCTACGCAGGTCGAAACAACATACACGCCGCATTCTGTGGCAACAACATGGTTATCTTCAAAAACATTGTTGTTGAAGGATGGACCTTCAATATCAATGCCGCGAACTGCCCATGCCGCCCCGCCGCCAGCCGTCCACAAACAGTTGTGGATATGGTTGCCACTGGATGCCAGATTGAAACGAAGTCCAACAGCGGCGTCGGTAACCCGTGACTGGAACGTGCAGAAAGCGATTTCTGAACGGAACAGATTTTCAAAGTCGGCGCAAACTTTCGTGGTAGGAGCCTGGAATTGCAGGTTGAACATGCGAAGTCCGCGAGCAGAACCCGCAATACCATCGTAACCAGCCAACCCAATACAGACAATGCCAGCGCCATCGCCATACGATGTGGAGCCGACGCCGATTATGTCGCAATAACTCGGAAGAGCGGCAAGGTTGATGTAGGTCGTTCCAGTTCCCTGAACGTAGATGATGCCGCGCACATAAGCATTAGTGGCGGTTTGTGTGGCGCGATAGGCCTCCCAAGCGGTAACAGCTTCCGAAACTTGCGCGAATGGATAGGCCCACGAAAGGCCATCGTTGCCTGAAGAACCAGTGATGTTGTTGACGAAATAAATCTTACTCGGATAGTCACCGGGATAACCATAGACTGACTGGCCGTCGGCCAAATCGGAGAGGCCGGATACTCCCGCAATCATGCGGAAGGGACGGATATTACGAACAGGTGCTTTTGTGGTCATTTTATTTTTCCTTTGCCTGGGGGAGGGTTTTTACCCCTCCCCGTTCAGCAGTATAAGGCTTGTGTGGTAATTACATACCACTGTTTACAGCGAACTTGAGAACTCCTTGACCGCGCCACTCCAGGTAGGATTCGCCACTACGAAACCATATTCTCCCACGATCTCGCCCTTCACAGAGTCGCCGGTTTTCGCCAGTCTCTCATAGAAGAACGGGTCAAAGGGATAGTAGGCAATCTTCGCCGTATCCAGAATCCAGAGTTGCCCAGCGGGGCAGTTGCGGTCTACGACTACATCAAGGATACTTCCACTGATGGGGTTCATCAGTTTCTTGATGAGAACGCCACCTAACTGCTCGGAGCGTTCGGTAGTCACAAATCCCTCGTACATATCGTTGATCTTGCGTTGCGCATGGGCAACGGTCAGGATCAACTTGGGATCTCCGCCGTCAGCGTGAATATTTGCCAGGGTGTCGTCAATCTGGTCACGGGTCAGGGCAAGTGCAGTCCCGCCAGTCGCGGCAGTTGAGGTTGCGTAGGTCACGTTGTCGGTGATGTACTGCTTGAGTCCGCCAGCGGTACGGGCGACAGTGTTTTCCGTTCCCGCAGAACGTCCACCGTAATACGGCAGGCGCGCCAGGTCCATCATAAGTTCGTCCATGAACTTGTCAATCATGTAATCTTCCAGGTTGGCAATGCCATACTTGTTGATTTTCAATATTGACCGGGTAAGATTGACTGTCCGCTGGAAAATCTGGGTACAGTTGCTGGTGGAACTGACTTCAGTCGAAGGACTGTCGTCCGCGTCATCGCCGCTAATGCGGGCGCGGCTAATGCGAGTGATAACGGCGGAAACCAAGTGCGTTGCGGCGGTCGTGCCGTTGAACGCCTTCGTGATGGTGGCGGTCGTTGTAGACATGGCAGAAATCCAAATCTGCTCGCTGTCAATCAACACAACATCGCCGGCTTGGAAGTTCGCGGCGGTCGTAACGGACATTGTGGTGGTATCGGTGGCCGTAATTGCGGTCCCTAACGTATCGGTTCGGTCGGTATAGGTGTCGTTCAACCATTCGTAAGTAACTTCATCACGATTGACAAAGTTGAACTTGCCCATGTCGGTACCCAAGTACGAATACGCCACAATGTCGTATGGTTCGCTATTGAGGATGCGATCTGTTACCCAATTGTGTTACTACCTGTGAAGAAAATCCTTTTTGGTTTTGTGTGGGCAGTATCCATAAAAACCAAGTGCGGAATTACAGTTGTGGCAAAGAACTCTGAGTTCTTTCTCTGAAGAATCTTCTCTTAGTATCCGTAGCGCCAAGCTATCTGCCGCATCATTTCCATTTCTTTTGAATCCTCTTCCGCGAAGTTCGTGGATATGGTCAAAAGCCAGAAATTCTATTTGAGATTCTCCGCAACATTCACATTTTCCGCCAAGTTTTTGTATGGCTCTTATGCGTCTATTGCGCCTTGCCCTTCGATGTGCGTCTCTGTGATTTCGCTCCCATTCGGCCACCTTTTTTCTGACCTCGGGTCGTCGTCGGTATTCAAGTACACATTTCTTACATTGATAATTGAATCCTCTTGGTTGCGATCTGTCTACGCCAAATTCACTCGAAGGTTTTTCCTGCTTGCACTTGTGGCATCTCAGTATTGTGTCCATGCCACGCATTGTAACAGATTTTTCGCAGGTGGACAAGTCATTTCTGCTTGCCTCTTACGGTTCATTTCCCGTAAGTTCGGACTATTGCATCGGCATTCTTTTTTTTCTGCCGTCTACCCGCTTAGTCTCTGCTGCTGCACACTTTCGTTGCTTGCAGGGCGTTTGCTTCTCAGCCTTCGCCGTAGATCAGGGTAGATTTAGAGAGGACAGTTAAATCCTCTTGTCTGGCACAGTATTGTCGTAGATAGTCAAAAGACCAGTTTGTGTGGTCATGGTTTACTCCTTATGTGAAGTCAATGTTGTGTACGTCTACTCCCTTCTGAGCGTATTCGCTCCTGATAGAGGCAAGCAGAGTGCGCTTTCCACGCGCGGCCAACATTGCTGTCTTGTATTCAGCCGTCAATGCCGCTGCGTCTGGCGGCCCCGGCGGTTTACCACCAACGGGCGCGGGAGGCGCGGGAGGAACGGGCTGGTTTATCTTGCCCCGTGCAATCCGCGCCAACTTCAACTCCAACTCTTCTGGCTCTCGCGGGTTTTGATACCACGCAGCCAAAAGCGGAGCGATCGCGGGATCGTTAGGGTCAAGTCCATAATTCGTTAAAAGTTGTCCCGTCTCGACTTGTGGGGCCGGTTGCCTTTCCGGTTGCTGCTCGCCGCCAAATCTTTCCGCTACGAGGTCATCAAGTGCCATCGCGCGTTGCGCGTCCGCAACCTGTTTCTCGTTTGCGCCAAGATAAGTGGCTAACCGCTCAAGAAGTGGCTTTGCCGCCTGCTCGAAGCGGTCAACAGCCTTGTCCTTACCTTTTTTCAAGGCACGGATTTCGCCGTCTTGCGCATTGAGTTTGCGGGTCAACTCTTCCATCCGCACAGCAAGATCGCCGCTCGCAAGGTTGGTCGGGGCCTCAGAAGAGACAGGAGTTGGCGTTCCTTGCTCTCCTTTTGGTATTTCCAGATTTCCCTCGTTTGGGTTTTCGGTAGTCATCTTTCTTACTCCTTTATCTTATCACAAATCAACTTGCTTTACAAGCAACGCAGGTGCATTGCTTTGACCAAATTATACTATGGATTTAGGTACGCAATTGCGAGTTTTTGCAGTAGATCAGTTCCGTATTCTCCTTTCGCACGCGCAAGGTAGTCTAATTGATCGGACACTGCGTACGGCAACGGCTTATCTCCATCCAGGTATGCTTTAGTCAATCGCCAAAGAACATCTGAAATTCCATAGTTTGTTATGTAGTCTTGAACCGTCATTCTGGGTTGTGGCTGAACACCTATGGCAAGTTGCTCCTGCGTTGGAGTCTGGGGTATGAATTCGGGACGCAGTGGAACATTCGGTCGTTCTGGTAGATACTTTACAAACCGTACCAGCGCGCGAATGGCCATATCTTGGATGGTATCTCTATAAACACTGTATTCCTTTAACTCGGGATGTGCTTTATAGTATGCGCTCGCGGCTTTTTGGTCGGTCAATTTTAGATTGCCATAGTAATCAAACTTATCATAAATGTCACTGCCGAATTTCCGAATTAATTCGTCTTTTACCAGGCCGCGATAGTAATATTGGATGCTCTCAATCGAACCATAATAGGGATACAATGTCGCGTTGTTGATCACATATGCCTGTCGCCAGTCGAGGGCTTGCTCAACAATTGGATTGATGACCAGGAAATTATCTTTCTCGTTTCGCTTGTCCAGATTAAGGTAATGGTCAGTCAAATCCCATATATTCTTGCCGAACTGCTGCTCACCAAAATTGAGCATATTCTGGTAGGTTTCTCTCGCGGTCGTCCATTGTTGCTTTGTAGCATAGTCAGGTATCTGCAGCATTGCGCCCAAGTCAACTATTGAACCCATGAAGCGCATCCTGTCGCCCTCTGTCCAACCCTCGAACGTCCCTTTGCCTTGATAGAATTTATCAATTATATCGTTCCCGATCCCCAACATATCAAGCAGGTCATCCATCTGTCCCGGGGGGATTCTGCCTAAAACACTGTAGGCATAGGCGGTATCTCTGTCCGAACCACCTCTCTTCGCCAGAATAACAGCATCTCCAAAAGGATATTTACCTCTCAGCATATCCCAGGCTCTACGGTAGTCTTCTGGGGACAGGTCTGGGGATAAAGAAAGGAGATTGCGTTGCTCTTGATAAAACTGGTCGATCCTCATGTCGCTTGCAGTGCGCGGCCTATATCCTACACCTGCAAAGAATGACAGTATCTGTCCCCAAGCGCGTTCGTCTACAGCGCGATTAACACCCTCGTCCCATATCGAGCCTTCCTGGGAATGCGAAGCCTCAATGGTCTGCTCCTCTGTATATTTTCCCTCCTCGGCAAAGGAACCTAATGCACGCCCGACTCTGTTTCGCTCGTATGGGTCTATTCCTCCACTAAACCAGTTCACAAAAGGATCGGTTTCAACATTGCCCACACCTGCAACGTGACCAATGGCTCTTATCGCGGTGGTTATGGGAAATACTCTTCCCATCCAGTGCGCCCGCGCTTCCTCTTCGCCCTTCAAACTCATATCCAATGCCACTGCCCACGAGATCGGGGTATAGAGTGAGGGGCCAAACGAGCCCATATCATCCACCACCCGTGAGAGCCAATCAACTCTCTTGTGGGGGTCTACAAAGTCAACGCCCGTCAATCCATTAAGTGGATTGACGGAAGCCTCCAAGTTGAAGAGCAATGGATGATCCAACTCGATGCCAAAGACATTGGAAATCGGGATGGTGTTTTTCCACCAATCTGGAAGTCCAGCATGTTCGGCAGCCAGAAAGTTTTTATACTTCAAGTAGTACGCCGCGATAGTTGGATTATGCAAGACAGTTTCCAACCAGCGCATATATGTTCGCCCGTACCAATAATGATAAGGCGCGAAATAAGCAGTAAGCGTGTCTGCGGGAGTTTTGCGATAGGGATACAAGATAAAATCGCGTGTTCCGCTTCCAATGGCAGCCGCTTTCCCACGCACAATAGCCATTCTACTGTCAGCCAGTTTCTTCCAGGCACTCAAAGCCTCTTCTTGCGCATCGGTGAGGCTACTCACTGATACAGTTTTTCCCCAAGACGACACGACGCCATCTGTATATTTCTGCATTGCCGCTTCGATAGCGTCTGCGCTCTCGTAAATACCACGCGCAACAGTGGGAGGCATCCCCTTGGCGGCGGCCGGCACGAGTGGAACGACTCGGGCCTCAAAGAGACTTTTTGCGGTTGCAACAATTTTGTCAACGTCTAATTCTGTTGCGTTATTAACTAATCCGCTTGAAAGTATCTGGCCGGTCGGCTTGGTAATATCCCAACCAAAACTACCTCCCTGAGCACTTACTGCAAGAGCGTCCTTGATCGTGCGCACTTGTGCGTTTGTGGGAGCAGCAGAAATCTCCAAGAGCAACCTTTTTCCATTCAGGATTTCCTCATATCTTATGCGAATACTGCCCGTTTTTGTAGTAAACTCATACGCACTTGCCGGAACAGCCTGCCCAATTAAGGCATGATCCAAAAGTTTGCCCTCTTTTTTGAAGTTCAGCATTTGGCCATCTGGAAGAATGTACCTGGAGTCGAGGGGATTTTCAGTTATTCCAAACTTTTTAACTGCTGCCTCTATCCAATCAGTATGTTTACCAATAGCGGGCGCCACTATGCCACTGCGCTTTGCTCCTGCCGCAAGTGCTTCCTCGATGGGAACATCGCCATAGGAAGCGTACTCTGCCAATCCTGCAAGACGGCGGTCTTTATTGACACTGTTGAACAACTGCCTTATTCCTCCACGTATGCTTGGCAGGTCTTGTTCGATCAACTTAGGGTCTCTTACCAAATCATCCAGGGTAGTTCCTGGCGGGAACTTCTGAGCAGCAAGAACTCTTGAGTCCACGCCCGTGTACAGTGCGTCGAGTGTCTCTGCTTGTTTCTTGAGTTTGGCAATATCATTCAATGGGTTACTGTCGGGCCAGAGTTCTTGTACCAACTTGTCAAGAGTTGTGCCGGACGCCTTCGCCATTCCCTCGAGTTGAGAGACTTGCGCATCAATGGAAAGTAGATTGCTGGCACGCCACATGCTGGAGCGTTTCTCGAACACTGATGTCCAAAGGAAGTTGTTGAATTTTGCGCGAGTAATTTTCGTTGGGTCAACCTTCGGGAACTCCTCCGCCAACGACCAGATTTGTTTGCCGTTTTGAACCCACACGGCATCTTTCCATAACTCAGGAACAGTACGCGTCGGTGAACGATAAAGATAATTAGCTTTATCTATAAGGCCGCGCGTTTTACCATAAGATTCAGTAAAAGTGTTCTGCACTTCTGCTATCGCTCTGGCGCTTTGTCGTACTGCTTGAGTATCCGGGTTACGGTTCGCGAGAACGGACGCAATTTCTGTAAATATCAGGTTAGCCTTCCTGCGCATATTTTCCCAGGCCTGGGCCAACGTGGTAACGCGATTTGCTGTCGAGGGGTCAATAACACCTTCTGCTGCCAATGCAAGGGCCTCTGCAACGTCTACGCCTGCTGCAATGCCCACATCAGCCGCGACGGGCTCCAAGGCCGCAAGGTCTCCTATTCTCAAGATTGATTTAATAAGCTTCTGCATCCTTTGTTGGAACTCGATCTCGGTTATGGCTGTCCTTTGTATTTCCTTGAAACTCTCATGGAAGTTATATTTTTCAAGAAATTCCCGCAAAACTTTTGGAGGTTCTGCTGTGCGCCAAAGTTCTAAGTTGCCTGACTTAGTAACTTCGCGGAGAACCTCGATGGCTTTTTCTGGTTTGCCGTTGGAATCCAGAAGGCCTTTCATCATTATGGCAAGCATCTCGTCTGTGAAACCAGCCCCCTTCAGAGCGGCAATTTCATTTGTGCCTAGAATTGTTCCGCCGCGCAGGGCGTCCTGGATGGTCTTTGCGGCCATGCCCCTCACAATTTCTGCACTAGCAATATTTTCACCAATCTGAGCGTTTGCCATCCCGCCCCAACCTCCCATTATTCCCGCGGGGGTCATACTTCTCGTTGCTGCCTCGGGAACGTAGCCCAGCATGTCAGTAATCGCTGCGTAAGTTTTATCCAATATTCCCTGGGCCAGTTTACCAGGGCCTTTTCCAAGCGTTGACTTTAGAGAGATGCCAGCCAGCGATTCTGCTGAAATTTTCGCGGCCGTTTCCGGCCCCATCGTAGCGGCAATCATGGGAGCTTGTCCCATGATGTTCTTGATAGGATAACCCGTTGGCGAGAGACCTAGATATACATTCGTAAAAGCCCCAATTGATGCTCGCCAGGTTTTCGCCAGAAGAGTATTTTGCGCCCATTGCGCTACTTTGGCTTGAGGGGAGACTTCTCTATAAAGTTCAGCGAGTTCCTCGATTCGCTTACCTTTTGTGCCCTTTGCTACCGCCGCGGCCGCCTCGGCCATTTCATCCACGCTGGGGTAAAGGTCAGAGGCCGCCTTCTCCACCGCCTTGCCCAATTGTGTGGCAAACTCAGGTGAGTCGTCCCCGTACTTCTCGATTATTTTGGTAATGTTCCCATTATCATATAACCTCGAGACGAGTTCGCCTGTTGCCAGACCAGCTTCTGAGAAAGACGTCTTACCAGGCCCGACATGAAGCAATGTTGCAACGGCTGCCGCTTTTTGATCCGGTGTACCGTGCAAATAATGATGCCATCCTTTTAGAAGTTCCAGTGTTTCGTTCGGGTTTTTAGTATGACTTGTAACAGTTTGCAGTACGATAGTTGCATCTTCGGCGGCTGCTGCGGCGCGACTCGAAGAGTTCATGATAAAAGCACGCGGGAGCCGCGCTTCATGTACTGATTTTTCCAACTCATCTGAGTAATTCGTAAATATCTTGATCGCATCTGTATCGTCAATGGCACTTCCGAGTCTTTGAGCCGCAGAGTTCAGGCTTGGATCAGCGAACTCGAAGAAGCGGTCAGCCATCTTTGGTATTCTACCCGGCCCAAGCATTCCAGCAACTTTGGGGAAAAATGCTTCAGTGAGTGTAGGGATGCGTATTTTTGTGAATGGGGCTTTGAATAAGACTTCTCCCAACTTCATGCCCTTTGTTATCTTAGGCAAAGACGTGACTATCGAGGCCCCAAGATAGGTCAGGGGATCAAAAACTATGCTTCCAGCAAGCTCCACCCAAGGATTCTGTATTTCCATCCCAATGAACTCCGGCGTCTCGCTACTTGCTACACGGCGGGCAAATTCGTGCGCCTTTACTTCGTCTTGTACTAATGTATAAATAAAATTAGCCGAGCGCATATTCCTATCGAACGTCTCCATGAATTGCGCCGGGTCATAACGCCCCGAAGTCGCTATACGGAGAACGTTCTTGATTGCCCCAAAACCTCCACCAGTAAGGGGATTGGTTGTTTGTAATATAAATATATCCCGTCCATCTCCATAATGCGGCAGGCCGGGAAGTTTGGATGTCGCATCGGCCACTTCTTCGAGTGTCTTGCCAACGGCGTAGCCACGGCGCGAAATATAGTCGAGCGTCCCAAAAAGTCCCAGACCCGTCCAAAGAGCCTGGCCGACAGTTCGTTTGTAAATACCAGAAACGACCGGAATTAGTTCGAGAGGTTCTTTCCCTATGGCGGCTTGCGCGGCAGCAACCGATTGGGCAGCCTCCCGACTAGTTATCCCAGTTATCTTCTCGATCCAATCCTCCCAGGGGAGAGACATTTCGATATTATGTTGAATAAGAGGTTCCCATTCCGCTGCTTCCGCGTAGTCCTGGGATGTTCCACTTTCCAGGAAAAACTTGGGGTCAAATATCTTCGCCCATGCACTTCTAGCCCAGTGCTTGAAGCCAGTCAAGCCCCATAGATACTCCAATCCTTTTCCGGTCGGTTCGCCGCCGTAATAGGGTTCATAACCCGGCCCTCCACCAAAGACTTCAGGGAGGGTGGTTTGAGCCATACCCTTCGCCATGTATGGAAGAGCCTGCGGCACTCCCGGCGGCAGGGAGGGTTGTGCTGGTGTCAGAGTTATGGGTTGCTTTGGGAATGAAACGGAAGGAGCGGCAGAAGGGATAATTTCCCTGCGTCCTCGCCCAGGTTGCAAGAAGTCAAAATAAGGGTTATATGGAGGAAGTGGATTAGGCATTAGGTTTATCCGAGATTCAATCGCCAATTTAGCATTTGTGTCCCAACATTGTTAGATCCACCACCAGAACCGTATGAGTAACCTCCACCACCATAACCTCCACCACCATAACCTCCACCACCAGAACCGTATGAGTAACCTCCACCACCATAACCTCTACCACCTGCGACGGTCGTATTGTAACCTGCACCCCAACCTGCGCCGTAAAGAGAACTGGCTGCGCCCCATCCTTTCCATCCATACGCCCCCTTTGGCACAAGTTCATTTTTCACCCATTCCGATCTCCAAGGATTGAAGGTATAAGCATTTCCCAAAGATGTCAATGGGTTTTCAAAAAGTTGCGAGGCTTGGGCTTCGGAGAATCTGTCAGGATAAATCCCACGTTGCATATCCCGTGCCATCATTTCCAGCACCACGAATTCAGGATGCGCCTGTCTGTAATCTTCTATGGGTACTTCAGTTGTCACGCCCTCAAGTGAGGTAACAGGGACGGTCATACCAGAATACGGTTGCCTCACTTGGCTTAGTTGTTGAAGATGTTCTACCCACGACCGGCCTCCAAATGGCTGTTGAGGCGTTGAACCTAATAAGTTATGCCATGACGCCGTAGTAAAACCTAGTGGAGGCGCGGAGTTCCATAACTTCCCATACTCCTCTACAGTGAAAGAGGAGCCCACCGGGGGTTGTGGGAGTTTCGGGGCGGTGGCTTCCCACCACGGTCTCATCATTTCCGCCCTTGCTTCTCCTCTCTGCTGTGCAGCTTTCCGTTCAATGCCATAGGCTGTCAGACCAGGCACGGTTGCGTACCCAGCTCTCTCCGTCGCGCGTTGCTCTGCTGTTTGTTGCGCCTGTGTAAGAGGCAGAGAAGGCAAAAAAGATGGAGGAAAAAGTAGTGGATTTGTAACTGGATTGTACGGTGGAGGAAGCAATGCCATTGCACTTGCCTGTAGGGGTGTCAAAGCGGGAGTTGTAGAGGCAGCCGGCGCGAATTGTTGTGCAGCAGGTCGTTGGAAGAAATCAGTAGGGAGGTCTAAAACATCACCGGCATGGAGATTATATGTCCCATTCATCTCCCTGAGTTTCCGAGCCTGTATGCGTAGTTTTTCTGAGATCGACTCGTAGGATTCGCCTAACTGAACAACATAAGTAGCCTGTCCTGTCTGCGCCGGCATGAATTGTTGCGCGGCGGGACGTTGAAAGAAACCAGGAAGGTATTGTGTACCCGTCGCTGGACGCGGACCCTTATTGTTCCAATAATCAAGCCAGGCCTGATTGATTTTTGCTTGGGCGGTTGCAGGCGCGGTTGCAGGCGCGGTTGCAGGCGCGGTTGCACCAACCGTACCTGTTGCATCATACGTGCCTGGTGCATACGGTACCCACTTTTGTTTTTGTGTAACTGGATCCCATTCCCATTCTCCGCCAGGATTAGTAGCCATTTAAGCACCTCTTGCTTTTGGCATAAGATTTACTTGTGGGCCGCCCAACATCCCTTCCGGCCCACTCGAGGGGCCGCCGAACTGCGGCAGTGTTGGCGTATTTGCGGGTTGCCCCGCCATTATATTTGTTGGAACATTCATGGCGGGTGACTGCGCCGGCGCGCCAAAATTCATTTGCCATTTTTCCAAAAATTTGCGGACAAGAATCTCCGATTTGAGTCGGGCGAGGTCAATCGAGTATTGGTCAATCATCGCATGGCCTCAGTCCCAGATTGCGTAAGGCCCGTGATAGTTTCTCTAGTTTGCCCAGGAGCCACCATAGCCGCCGGGAAGCCGCCCGAGTTACTCGACTGCCCTTGCGCCGCAGTGAAGAGCGGATTCTCCGGGGTTTGTGTTTGCTGCTGTTGCATCTGCGACTGTTGTTGCGCCTGCATCTGTTGGGCTTGTTGTTGCATTTGCTGTTGTTGCATTTGTGCTTGCTGTTGAGCTTGTATTAATTCCATTTGGGGTTCATTTAGAATCCTTTGAACTTCGGCTTGGATTTTTGCTGTGTTGAATTTTTCCTGCATAAAACCCTCGAGGTCCACTTCAAGATTGTCCATGCCCGCATTTTCCAGGGCGTCGCTCCAAGAAATGGGGAAGCGCTCATGGAGCAGGATTGCTTCTTGAAGTCTCGTTTGCCGATCAGTGGGTGTATCAGGTCGGAGTCTTACGCTCACGTTCAGTCTTTCCGGGTCGAAGTCCTCGGGATTGATAATGACCTGTGAGCCCTTTCGCATAAAGGCATCGGTTTCCGAACCGAGTCGGTTTTGCGTCCGATACCCCATCAGGGGGATTTTGCTGGAATGGATCCAGTACAGTTTTTGAATAAAGGCATCTTCCAACGCAGCCTCAGCAGTTTGCACTTTGTCGCTCAACTGCGAGATCGCGGTTTGCAGCATGGCATTGAAAGTAGCAAACGGGGCACTTTGGGCAATCTCAGCGGCCGCAGTCAGGACGCGCGACGCGACCTGCTGACCTATTCTCTGCTCTCCGGCTTGTACCTGTCGTTCCAGGTTAGGGTCGCTTTGAGGTGGAGGAAAGACCGCTGCTTCTTCGCCCATCTTCAAAGCAATCTGCCCCGCAGGGTTTGTGAAGTCCACTGGAACGCCTCTACCGTCCATTGTCTTGGTGATTATTCTCGCCTGACCGACAAGAGCAACCGTCAGAGCGTACTGCAATGACAATATCACACACTGATTTTCCCAAGACTTACTTTCGACCACTGTTTGTAGAAGAGCCTTCCTTGTCTGGCGATAAAACCAAGCCAGGAAGGGTTCTTTGTTTTCCTCGCGCACGAACTCTATTTTCCCTGAAGCACTTTCATCCAATGTGTTCCCACTATCGGTTGCCCATTGGACGTGGTTGTCATAATCATCGAATTGGTAGAAGGACGCGTAGGTCGTATCCAGGACGGATTGGTCGCGCCCGTTCTTGCTGTGATTGGCGATCAGTTCCTTTACACCCGGATTGTCCGCGCCGATTTCCCGTTCAATGTCCGAAATTGTCATCAACTTCGCCAGACTCATACTTTCCATCATATACGGGGAATAGCGCGGGTGCATTGTTTCTATATCGTGGATGATGTAGACAAAATCGCCTTGTTGTTGGAGGAAACGGCCGCGCTTCCCAGCCCCCTTTACATCCAGAGGGACATACCTTACCTGGCCACCGACTGCGCCGTATTTCAGAATGCTGTCCAATATCTGTTCCAGCGGCCGCTGCACCCCGCGTTGGTTGGCTTTACTGAAATGCCACATCAGGGCATCTTCGATCTTCTGCGCTCTATCCCGCTCGCCAGAACCCACACTGTTTGGGTGGATGTTCAGGCTCGGCATCCGCACGGTAAAGACCCTCACTGCCGCGTCAACGCCGTCCACGGGGGTCGTAGTGACGAAGGCGCGGGCCCATTCGAGCGCGGCAATTTCAGGAGGCAACTCATATTCCGAAGATAAGATAGATTTATAGGACTGGATCATCTTATTACGGGGACCATCATCCTTGATGGCCTCCGCTACAATTTTCTGGAAGTAACCAAGTCTCTTCATATTCGAGCTCCTGTTCTTGTGGATCCAAGAGAATTCCACGGAGAACGCACGGGAGAAACGGGTGAGACGGAAGGCAGTCCATCATCTTGACGAGGCAATTGTAACACTTCCGGGATGCCTCTGAGAGCATGGTAAGTCGCATCTCCAGCATCGAATGCCACATCGGTCTTGTCCAGTTCATAGAACCTATCAAACAGCTTCCGAAGCGCATTCAAAAAAACGGTATCCGCGTCCGAGATTCTGATTGTGCCGTTCTCGAACCATGGCGCCATTTCGCGCTCGATACGAGTATGTTTATCCCCGCGCGTTCTTACATTTCCAAGTCCAGCCAGCGCCGAGTCTACCACTCGTATCTTCGGATTCCTGAGTAACGTCTGGATGAATCCCGCCCCGCCGCCTACATTTTCCATCATTGTTCGCAGCCAGCCAGGGAACATCTGCGCCTTCAAGATATAATTCTCAGCCTCGATTTGGCTGCACGGTTCAAGTACACCATCCACCACCACTGCTCCCCCCTGAGGAAGTTTCGCCACGTAAGCCAGACCGAAACAAGACCTTTTTCGTAAGTCATGCGCCGGCCTGTCTACGTTAGTCGGGTCAGCGCCACCCACCATCGGCCAAGTCAAGTCAATAAGTTCATGTTTGAAAGGATAATATTTCAAAGTTTGTCCTTTTCCTTGTGTCAAGTCGCACAGGAACATGCGCCCGAACTCGCTCTTTCCCAGTTTCTTCCAGTCCATTATCACATCCACTGGAAAGGCCTCGGGCCAGGTCAATTTTACCCTGTTCTCATCAATTTCAGCATCACCCTCCGCGTCCAGACTATACACGGGTGTCACAATGTGCTCGAACCAGCCCGTATCTTCTAACATTGCATAGGCATCGTCGTCCGCCCAGGGTGTATATGAAACCATAAAAAGAGGTTTATGCCCCTCTCTGGACATGGTAGGCAATATATCTGCCCGAACCCTACCGACAATTCCCAACATCTCTGTCCTTGAACTTGTATTGTCATAATCATGTATGTCGTCCAGGAACTCATAAAGTGTTGGGTGCATCCCAAGCGCCCCACCACTTACAGATACCGCAAGAAAACTTGGATCACGCCCATGATCTGCTGTCGTTTTCTCTATCCACTTCCCATATTCCTCGCGGGTATCCTTGATGTGATACCCGTCTAAAGACCAGCCTCTTTCAATGTCAGGGACTACATAGGGGAAACACGCCTTCCATCCTCTGTTTTCCGATATGGTATCGGCAAACAACTCACACGTTCTCTTTGCTTCCTTCGCACCTGCCTGGATCACCAGCCCGCTCATCTGGGGAAAGTGTCCATGAAGATATAGGCACAACGCCTCTCCCTCCACGCTCTTAAGACTTCCACGAAACCCCTCATTAAGCAACCCTTTAATTTCTTCATCTTTTTCAAGTTGCGCTATTTGTTTCTCTGCCCAACGAAAGGTGTGCGCCGGTAACTCCCGACCCGAGATGCACCAGGCAAAATGCCTCAACCCCTCCACTCCTACCGGATATGAGCGCACAGCTAAAGCGCGCATGGAGTATATGGAGTCTGCATCATTGTGTTCCGCAAGTATCTTGTCTACGGCCTGGCGCGCAAGTTTATTCCTCTCTTCCGGCACAAGGCCAGAAGTATATTCAGGGGGTAAACTTGCGATCCGTCTTTCTAGTTCATCATCCATGTTCAACACTGCGGACAAATTAATCCGTTCTTTTCTACTTCATACTTCTCGTAGAAGTTCCGCCAGAACAATGTGGTCATGTTACTCATCGCATAAGCTACCTTTTCTTGCCTGCGCTTGTTGATAACGGGTACAAACTCCGCACAGAAATCAAGAATAAAATGCTGTAACTCATGCGCCACGTACCCCGCCCCTATCTCGCCCAATATAAGATGTATCTCACCAAATAAACCCTTCTTCTTCCGCTCCGGTAAAGCCATATAACAACCAATGAAGCCGCACCCGTTGTGTCTTACGTTATCCATCAGCCCTTGTCTGTTCTTCCAAATGTACACGTCCAGCCAGTGCTTGCCAAACGGTAACTGAAACTGTGTAGATAAATCATCAAGCGTCTTGTCAGGTTTGTGGGAAATGGTCATTACAACTCCTTCTGGAATTTTATCATACCTTTGGCGGGCGGAAACGAAAATTCGCTCCACCAGACTCGCCATTTTCGTGTCGCTTTATCCAATTGCAATTTGCGCACAGTACTTGCAGACCAGACCCCCCCGCCTCTAGTATGTGTTTATACCACCGTATGGTTTGTTTGTACAACTTCCTGTCCTGTTTCCCGTTACCGTCAATATGGTCTATCTGTAAAGCACGAATATCAGTGAATCCACATCGCGCACATACCGCACCGCCAAGTAACTCTAATATCTGTTCGTGTAACTCGCGACATTGTTCTGCACGTACACGCCCGCGTCTTGCGTAAGACTCTCTGGCGTTTTCTCTGTCGGGTTCTCCCCGCGCCCGTCTCGCATAGGACTTTCTCGCATTTGCCCTTACCTGTTCTCCGTGCTCGGCACGGTATCTCCTGTCTCTTTCACGTATATGCTCTCTATGTTCAGCACGGTACTTTCTGTAATACTCTTTGTCCATAAGTTTCCTTTTTGTTGTTGTATCGGCAATTATATCACAACAACAAAAAGGGTAGGAATAAAGCATATATCAGCGCACAGGGGGACCCAACACCAACAAACCATCACCAACCACACGTACCCGGTCAACCACATACACACCCAAGCAGCCCATCGTGTTTTTGGCTGGCTGTGGTGGTGGCGTGTGGGCGTGGCGAGGCGGCATCGGATCAGCGGCGGCACAACCAGCGTACAATGGCACGTCTATGGGCGCGTCGCACAATAGCCAGCAACAGCACGTCGTGGAGTAGCGTCACTACCAGCAGCAACACGCGCAGCCAGTAGCGGAAGCTATTGCTCATGCTTTTGATAAGATGACTTATCGAAACCATCACTCACTCTCGCTCTTGCGCCGCGCCAGCTCCGCGAGGATCGCCATGACCATATCGGCCGGGGCAGAGACGGTAACAGACACGCTGTCGCCGTCCTGGGCGGCGTATGACCGGTCAGCAGCCAGCATACCAGCACTTTGACCGATAAACCGGCCCAAATCGGACATCGCACGCGGGGATTTGGCATCTAGCAGTATACCGGTAGCATGATTGATGATCGCTCCCCACGCCCCAGACGGACGCGCACCATCTATCGGTAACTTACCATGCTCTACCACAGCAGCGACCATGCCAGTAGCAGCAGCTTGACGCGCCAACGCGTAACGGCGGCGGTTTAGCTCGCTTGCGTTCGCTTGTGTAATTGTATGCTTTGCCGTTGTGCCAGGCAGAAACTTGCCGTTCGCGGCGCGCACAATGATACCGTTCTGCTTCTGTTCGATCCTTGCGCCCTCGGGTAAGGTAGACAAGTCTATATCATTCATAGCCCCATTTTACCATGCGAAACGCCGAAAAACAACGAAAAAACACGGGGTGACGAAAAGCACGACTTCCCCTGGAAATGCACGTCTGAATTATTACATTTTAGCGAGCGAAAACGCCTGTTTTGACCTGTTTTTGGCAACTTGTCATATCAGAATTATTTGCATTACGAGTCACTACTCGCTATACTGATAGTGAGGCGATAGGCGGTTAGTCCGCCGAGTCTCAACGACCGTGCTTACTGGTACTTTGCACTTTGACAACCTGCGAGTCTATATACGCTGATACAGCCAACACGCGCAAGTGTGACCGGATAGCGCATCATGTCGGGTGGGGGACAATGACCGATGGTGTAGCACGGTAGAGTCGAGGCCAGCGAGACGACACGCTACAACGACTAGGATACCACCAGCTAACAGGGTATGGGATAGCCAACCGTTCGCGGGGACAGCCTGACAACCTGCCTACCGCCTATGAGACTTAATCCTGTACGATATGATACATGCTGAGACTAGTAGAGCAATGATTACGCGTGGTGATGGTAGATTACCCCACGCGTTGACCTGGGCAAACACGCCAAACAGGATGATGTTACACGACCTGGCGTATCCTGTGTGCGCGTGAAATCAACCGGAGGATGAGACTATGAGCAACATTTACTGCGCCGATTGTGGACTACCTGAATGGCAATTTGGCACGCGCTGCCGCGAAAATTCGGAGGGGATCCACTACCCTCACGAAGTCAAAGCCGGCACGCCGGCGGCAAACCGGCCGCACCTGATGAGAGAGGATAAAATAGAACACATCATTAACGCTACAATATATACAAACGAGGACCTTGCAGCAAGCAAAACACTGACCTTTGCCGGCTATCGAAATCGCATCACAACTTACACCGACTTTGGCATTACTGAAGTATGGCAAGCCTATCAACGAGAGCTGGACGAAATCAACCGAACAGAGGCACTTAACTAACTGGAGAATGAGACCATGCAAATCGCACTCTTACACAAGCACTATACCGAGCAACAACTATCGCAAGTCAAGGCGATAATGGCAAAGCGTGGCACACCCACCATTCGCGCAACTTGGAGCGAGGTCTACGGCATGTGGATGGCTTTCGAGGGCTGCCACCGGATCCGCGCCGCCAAAGAGCTAGGCCTGATCCCTATTATCAAGGACATCAGCCAGCAAAAATATGCGCGCATCCAGCAGGATGGCTGTAATATCAGAGTTAATGTGGCAAAATTCGCCGCTGAAATGGAAGATGATCTCTGGAAAGCTGATTACATCAGTTTTGACGACAACGGAGGATGAGACCATGAATACAGAAACAACCTATAAAGCTACAATAGACTGCCCAGACTGCGGGGAAAAAGCAGACTGCGAGTATATGGGATCTGGCTACTATGAGATTGACTGCCCGCACTGCGACTATTACGAATTCGTAAAACCGAATACCCGAGGATGAAATGAACACCAAAGACCCTGCCCGCATAGTTTACGATATGCTTGCCTGCCAGTACAAGCCCTTGGAGGCCAGAATCAAAAAAGCAATCATGGCACGCCCCGAAGGGCCGGCAGCATGGAAAAAGTATCAGGCTTTACCAGCAGCTAAAAAGATAGCTATCCTGGACAACATAGCCGCCGGATTAAGGCTCTAATCCGCTTGACTCCCCTCCCCGCCCTCGAGGCCTGCCGATCTCTCTCGCCTCGAGGGCGTCAATGGGCAGCACAAGACGCCCAACCCTATCAGACCACGGAGGATAAAATGACCACAAAAAACTACTACACCGGCGGCTATCGAAACGGCCACGCGGATAAACTGCTGGGCCTGTGTCAAGATACCGCGCGCACATCTACCCTGCCCGGCTACGCCGAGGGCTACTTGGCAGGGCAGGGAGACGCTATCCGCGAGAGGGCAATACAGATCGCCCACGAGAACCCGCCTTGCACAGCGAATACCCCCGACCAGAACAGCGACTAATGAGTCTAACATGTATAACGATACCCTCACACAGATCGAAAATGCCCCTCTTCCGCCCGTGCGCCGCCACGGTCTGCGCGCACAAGGCCGCAAAGCCTGGGCGTCCGAAGTCCGGCACCTGCTGAAAGAGCTAAAAATCACGGGCATCAGCGTGACCGCGCCGAATTACAGCATG
>Ga0180008_1000599_pt1 | contig 28400 bp, 26 predicted proteins | sample MM_PW_MetaG_FD_121121 | JGI IMG/M metagenome (GOLD analysis project Ga0180008, IMG submission 121121) | Groundwater microbial communities from the Aspo Hard Rock Laboratory (HRL) deep subsurface site, Sweden - MM_PW_MetaG | ecosystem: Environmental > Aquatic > Deep subsurface > Groundwater... | reverse complement strand
TATTTATTGGTGAAATTTCAGGTGCTGGAAATGACCTTGAAAGAGCAACTGGAATTATCAAATCAATGGCTACTGTTTATGGTATGAGTGATATTGCTGGACTTATGGTTTTAGAAAAAAGATCTAATCAATTCCTTGGTGGTCAAACTCAAAAAGATTTCTCAGATGCAATGGCTAAAGATTTAGATGATCATACTAAAAATTTGTTAAATGAAAGATATGAAATTGTTCTTCAAGAATTAAGAGATAATAGTGCGGCAATTGAGCAAATGACTGCTGAGTTATTAGAAATTGAAGTAATCTCAGGTGAAAGAGTAAGAGAAATTATCAAAGAAAATGGTGGAACTGTTTTCGAAGATGGCGATTTACATTCAGATGCAATTATAAGTGAAGATAAAACTGAAACAAAAACAGAAGAAACTCAAGAACCAGTAGTTGAAACACAAGAAGAAAAAAAAGATAAAGAATAAGAGAAAATAGAAATATTTTCTCTTCGAAAAAAAACAAAACTCTTGACAAATCCCCCTAAATTAATTATACTTGTGACAATTCAAAAATAACAAGGAGAGATATATGAAAATATTTAATATTTCAAATAACCATTTCATCAAAAGTGTTAACTCTCTTCTGCTTCTTACTTTTTCTCTCTAATAATAAATTTCTTATTATTACAACTTATAATAAATAATCAAAATTCTGTTTTTCTTTTTTTCATGTAAAAAAAGATATAATAATTAACATTTTAAAAGGTTTACACAATGGATAAAAATAAAATAATAGTATTTGATACAACATTAAGAGATGGTGAGCAAAGCCCAGGCTGTTCAATGAACACTGAAGAAAAAATAAAAATTGCTTTACAATTAGAAAAATTGGGTGTTGATGTAATAGAAGCTGGTTTTGCAGCAGCAAGTCCTGGTGATTTTGATGCTGTTAGTCGAATTGCTGAGATGGTAAAAAAATCAAGTATCTGTTCTTTAAGTAGAGCAATTGATAATGATATTAAACAATCAGGATTAGCTGTTTGTAAAGCTCCATTACATAGAATTCATACTTTTATTGCAACATCTCCAATTCATATGAAATACAAATTAAAAATGTCTCCAGATGAAGTAATTAAAAGAGCAATTCATGCGGTTGAGTATGCAAGAACATTTGTTGATGATGTTGAGTTTTCATTAGAAGATGCAGGAAGATCTGAAATTCCATTTATGAAAGAAGTTATGGATGCTGTTATAAATGCAGGTGCAAGAACTATTAACTTACCTGATACTGTAGGATATAGATTACCAAATGAATTAGGTGCAATGGTTAAAGAATTAAGTGCATATGCAGGAGATCGTGCAATTATTTCTGTTCATAATCATAATGATTTAGGATTAGCAACTGCAAATACTTTAGCTGCAGTTTTAAATGGCGCTAGACAAATTGAAGTTACAATCAATGGATTAGGGGAGAGAGCTGGAAATTCAGCTTTAGAAGAAGCTGTTATGGCTATTAAAACTCGAAAAGATGCATTTGGAGATTTATATACAACTATTAATACTCCTGAAATCTATGCAACTTCAAGATTAGTGGCAACTGTAACTGGAGTTGAGCCACAACAAAACAAATCAATTGTTGGTAAAAATGCATTTTCTCACGAAAGTGGAATTCACCAAGATGGTGTTTTAAAACATCAAGAAACATATGAAATTATGAAACCTGAAGATGTTGGAGTATTTAAAGAATCTACTTTAATCTTAGGAAAACACTCTGGGCGTGCTGCTTTTAGAGATAAAATTGTTCATATGGGATTTGATAAAGTAAGCGATGAAGAGTTAAACGCTGCTTTTGAAAGATTTAAAGTTTTAGCTGATAAGAAAAAAGATGTAACTGATGATGATATTAGAATGTTAATTACTGATGAGTCATTAAATCAAGATAAAACTTATGAGTTAGTGGGATTACAAATATCAGATTGTACAGCTGGCGTTCCAACTGCTGCTGTTGCTATTAAATTCAAAGATCAAATCATGAAAGATGCAGCTATTGGTGATGGAACTATGGATGCAATTTTTAAAACAATTGATAGATTAACAGGTTATAACGGTGAATTAAAAGATTATAAAGTAACTTCTGTAACTGAAGGTAAAGATGCCTTAGCAAAAGTAACTACTAGAGTTTCTTTTGATGAAACTAGCCCAGCTTTTGTTGGACATGGTTTAAGTATTGATACTATGCTGGCAACTGCAAAAGCATATTTAGGTGCATTAAACTCATACCTTTCTCAAAAAGAAAGATTATCTAAAAATAGCGAACATCAGATTTAGTGAAAATGTAAAGTAGTTTAACTACTTTACATTGGATTATTTTATGACAAAATATATAATTTCACTATCATATAAACTAGAAACATCAACTAAATATAAGAAGTTTAAAGAATTTACTTATAATATTTTAGAAAACAATTCTTATCATTATAAAAAATATTTTGATATGATGATGATTTTTCTAGTCTTAAGTACAATTGCTATATTAATATTTGAAGTAAATCATAAAAACTTAAGACTGTTAAATGATTATGAGTTATTTGCTGTAATTATTTTTTCTATCGAGTATATTGGTCGTTTTTGGATAAGTTCAGATATTCATAGTATGATTTTAGAAGATTATGAAAATCAACAACTTTTAAATAGAAAATATAAAATAAGTAAATCTGTAAAAAGAATTATTTTAAGAAAATTTGATTTTATTTTATCTCCAATGGCTATTGTTGATTTACTAGCAATATTACCTTATTATAGACCTTTACGACTTTTAAGAATTCTTCTTATTTTTAGATTATTTAAGATTTTAAGATATGCAAACTCTTTAAAAGAATTTTTACAAGTATTTAAAGAAAGAAAATTTGAATTATTTACTTTAGGACTTTTATATATTACAGTTGTATTTTTTTCTTCAACAGTCATATTTATATATGAAGGACCAGAGGGAGTAAATCCTAAAATAGTAGATTTTTTTGATGCAGTTTATTGGTCAATAATAACTATTTCTACTGTTGGTTATGGAGATGTAACTCCTATTACGGTTGAAGGAAAACTAGTAACATTAATTTTGGTATTAGCTAGTTTTTTAGTAATTGCTTTTGGTACTTCTATTATAACAACAGGATTATCTGATAGAATGGAAGTTATTAAAGAAAATAGGGTTCAGTCTGAAACAGCAAAGATGAATGATTTCGTTATTGTTTGTGGTTTTGGTATGATGGGAAAATATTTTTGTGAAGAGTTATTAAGTTGTGGGAAAAAATTTATTATTATTGATACAAATAAAGAGATCATAAATAATGCAAAGAGTTTAAATTATTTAGCTATTCAATCAGATGCAACAAATATGCAAACCTTAGAAATGATGGGTATAAATAATGGTGCTAATTCAGTTGTAGCTTTGACTAATGATGATGCAGTAAATTTATCTATAGTTTTAAGTGGAAGAGCTTTAAATAATAAAATTAAAATTATTTCAAGGGTAAATAATAGTAATTCAAAAAAGAAATTTGAAATAGCAGGAGTAAATGAGACAATATTATTTAATGATGTAACTGCATTTGTTGCATCAGAATATTTGGGGCAACCTGTTGCTTTTGAAGCAATTGATGGAATTTTACTAAATAGAGATATTAAAGTAATTATTGATGAAGTTGAGATATTAGATGAATCTAAAATCATTGGTAAAAATATAAATCTAATAGATTTTAAAAATTATAATTTAACACTTGTAGGAATTATAAATCTAAGAAATTTTGAAAATTTTGTATTTAATCCAACTAATATTGATTATATTGTTCAAAAGAATGATATTTTAGTAATTATTGGGTTTAAAAATTCTGTTTCACAATTAAAAGCAGATTTAATAAATTTAAATTTTAAGGTTTAATATGTCAAAAGTAATAATTTATGGATATAGTAACCTAGGAATGAAGATAGCAAGTAGTTTAAAAAAATCTAGATATGAAATAATAATTGTAGATTATGATGAAAATAATTATAATAAAGCTATCCTAAATGGTTTTGAAGCTTATCATAAAGAATTATTAGTTGATGAAGAATTATTAGAAATTGGAATTGAAAATGATATTAAAGCTTTTTATTGTGTAAGTGATTCTTCAAATAATAATTTTTTTGTTACACTTTCAGCTAGAAGTTTGAATAAAAATATAAAAATAATATCTAAGGCTAGTAGTAAGCAAGATAATAAGAAAATGTTGTTGGCAGGGGCTACTAAAGTTATCAACCCTTATGAAATTGGTGCTGTTAGAATGTTTAGATTATTAGAAAAACCAATTATTTCTCATGTTTTAGATAAAATCCTATTTGGAGAGTCATTACTAAATATTGAAGAATTCTCAATACTTGAAGGTTCATATTTAGATGGTAAATATTTAAAAGATTTTGATTTTAGTAAAGAATTTAATATTATAGTAATTGGACTTACAGATAAAGAGTTAAGTGATGATTTTATACTTAATTTATATTTTGAAAATCATAAAATTGATGTTGGTGATACATTAGTAGCAATTGGTTATAGAGAGAATTTAGATAAATTTAATAAATACATAAGGAATGGACACTAATATATGATGCAATTTAACTTTTTTTTAAAGCTTTTAAGAGAGTCTTTTAGAGATTTATTACCTATTATTATTGTAATACTTTTTTTCCAATTAGCTATTATTCAATCAGTTCCTGAAGGTTGGGTTGGAACTGCAATTGGATTAGGAATTGTAGGTGTTGGTCTAGCTATATTTTTACAAGGTCTTGAGATTGGTGTTTTCCCTGTGGGAGAAGGACTCGCTAGGGATTTTGCAAAATCAGGTTGGACAACTTGGATTTTGGTCTTTGGATTTTTAATAGGTTTTGGAACAACCATTGCTGAACCTGCTTTGGCAGTTATTGCTGATAAAGCAGCTTCAATTTCAAGTGGAAGAATAGATTCAACAATTCTTAGATTTGTGGTTGCAGGTTCTGTTGGTTTTGCCATACTTCTTGGAGTGTTTAGAATCATAAAAGGTCATCCAATTCATTATTATATAATTATTGGATATCTATTAGTTGTGGGTGTTACTTTTTTTGCACCAAAAGAGATAATTGGACTTGCATATGACTTAGGAGGAGTTACTACTTCTACAGTTACTGTTCCATTGGTTGCTGCTCTTGGAATTGGACTAGCTTCAAATATAAAAGGAAGAAATCCTGTTATTGATGGATTTGGTCTTATTGCTTTTGCTTCATTAACTCCTATGATTTTTGTACAAATTTATGGAGTATTTGTTTATAACTTTGTAGAAATAAAAGAGGTTTCGGATATTGTAGTCAAAGCTGTTGTTTCAAATCCAACTCAAATTACACTAATCAGTGTAATCGAGGGCTTAACAAATGTTGTAAAAGATGTTTTACCAATTTTAATTATTATTCTATTTTTTCAATATGCTGTATTAAAAAAACATATTCAAAATATTAAAACTGTATTTTTAGGTTTTATTTTAGTAATAGTTGGTTTATATGCTTTTATTTTAGGTCTTGAAATGGGTCTATTCTCTCTTGGTGAGACAATGGCTTATCAACTAACTAAATCTGAATCTGTTTTAATGATTTATGCTTTTGCTTTTGCAATAGGATTTTCAACAACAATGGCAGAACCAGCACTTATGGCAATTGCAAAAAAAGCAAAAGAGATTAGTGATGGAAAAATAAATGACTTTGCACTAAGACTTTTTGTTGCACTCGGAGTTGCTATTGGTATAGCTTTAGGAGCTTTTAGAATAGTTGATGGTGGACATATTCACTATTATATTATTGTTGGATATTTAGTTGTAATAATTTTGACTTTTATAGCTCCTAAATATATTGTTCCTATTGCTTATGATAGTGGAGGAGTAACGACTTCAACTGTTACTGTACCTTTAGTTGCAGCTTTAGGTATTGGACTTGCTACAAATATTGAAGGAAGAGATCCTTTAATTGACGGGTTTGGCCTTATTGCGTTTGCTTCACTATTTCCAATGATTACAGTTATGCTTTATGGAATTTTGATTGAGAAGTTTGAAGTTAAATCAAATACTCAAATTGAAAAAGAAGAATTATTAAAAGATACATTAATTGATGCTGATAATATGGATTTATCAACAGTTAATATTGATGGTTCAAAAGTTAGACACTCTTTATCTTTACAGTTTTCAGCAGTTGTAATAATTGTTCCTGAAGATAAAAGATTAGATGCAATTGCTGCTGCACATAAAGCAGGAGCAACAGGTGTTACTGTATTAAGAGCTGATGGTATAGGTCTTGAAGAGATGGGGAATTTTTATAGAACTTCATTTGAAGCAAATGATGTGTTATTGTTATTTTTATTACCGCAACACTTAGTTAATGCTGTAATAAAATCTATTATTCACTCTCTTCATATTACAACGACTGGAAAAGGTGTTGCTTTTGCTTTTCCTTTATCTCATATGAAAGGAATATCTTTAACAAAAGAGGATATTTTTAGAGAAAAAGCATATCAAGTTAATATAAATAAAGATGATCCAATGAAATGTGTTGGTGATGAAATTGAGGATGGTCATGACAATAGTTCACAATCTACAGCAGTTACAAAATAATATTGATACAGGTGAGCCTATATTGGTTTATTTTTCAGGAGAAAACTGTTCTGTTTGTAAAGTTTTAAAACCAAAGATTGAAGAAGAAGTTTCAAAGAGATTTCCTAAATTTAAACTTTTTGAAGTGAAAACAGACTTAGATAAAGAGATAACAAGCCACTTTACTGTATTTTCTATTCCAACAACTTTGATATTTTTTGATAGTAAAGAGTTTAAGCGAGTAGGACGAAATATGAGCGTAGCTTTATTTATTGAAGAACTAAAAAGACCATATAACTTAATGTGTGAGGAATAATGAAAAGAGCATTACTGATTTTTTTAATAGTATTTATTGTTATGCAATTTATTCGACCAAATAAAGAAAATATTGCAGTTCAAAGAGATTTAGAGATTAAAGCAGATTTAGAAGTTATGCAGATTTTTCACTCAGCTTGTTATGATTGTCATTCAAATGAAACAAAATGGCCTTGGTATTCAAATATTTCACCATTTTCTTGGGTTGTAGCAAATCATGTTACACAAGGTAGAAAAGCTTTAAATTTCTCAACTTGGGAAAATTATACACAAGAAGAAAAAGATAAAAAATTAAAAGATATTTATAGAACAGCATATGCATCTATGCCATTACCTAGTTATATATTTGCACATGAAGATGCAAATTTAACAAAAGAACAAAGAACCTTTATTAGAAACTGGACAGGAGTTAGAGCTAAGTGAGAGAAGAAGTAACAGAACTTTTAGCCAATAGAAAAGATTTATTAACAATTACTTATTTTAAACTTCAAAAATTATTTGAAAAAAAGTATGGAAAAAATACAGTTGTTCTTATGGAAATAGGGACTTTTTTTGAAGTTTATGAAGTAAATAATGAAGAAGAAAAAATAGGAAAAGCCAAAGAAATAGCAGAGCTTTTAAATATTCAATTAACAAGAAAAAATAAATCTATACTAGAAAATTCAAAAGAAAACCCAATAATGGCAGGAGTTCCTGCAATCTCACTTGAAAAACATTTAGCAAGAATAATTTCAGAGCAAAAATACACAGTAGTTTTAATAAAACAAAAGGGAATCCCACCTAATGTTACAAGATATTTAGACACAGTTGTAAGTCCTGGAACTAACTTTGATTTTGTACTTGACCAAGATGAAAATAATATCACTTCATTATTGATTGACCAAATAAGAGGTATTTATTTAGTTGGTTATAGTGCTATTGATGTAACAACTGGAAAATGTTATTACAATGAAGTTCATGGAACAAGTGAAGATAAATTTTTCGCTCTTGATGAAGTATTTAATTATATGAATATGCATAAAACAAATGAAATAATTGTTAGTTTTGCAGATAAAAGTATAAATCAAAAAGAAGTTATTGATTATTTAGAACTTACTTTAAAAACTTTTCATATAGGACATTTCAGACCAAAAATATCTTATCAAAATGAGCTATTTAAAAATGTATTTAATATAGAATCTCTTTTAACTTCTATTGAACATCTTGATATGGAAAGAGTTCCTCTTAGTACGGAATCACTTGCTGTTTTAATTGATTTTGTAATAGGTCATGATTCAAATATTGTTCAAAAACTCTCAACACCTCAGAAACTTGATGTTAGCAGATATATTTATCTTGGAAACAATGCTTTAGAGCAATTAAATGTACTAGAAACGACACATAATCCAAGTTTGATTAAACTGATAAATAATACATCAACAGCAATGGGTAAAAGACTTTTAAAAGAGAGACTTTCTCATCCAGTAAAAGATAGCAAAGAGATTTTAAGAAGACTTGCTCTTTCAAAAGAGTTGTATGATTATCACGCTCCCATTGAAAATGAGTTATCAAATATTTATGATATAGAAAGATTAACAAGAAGAATAAAACTAAATAGACTTCATCCTTTTGAGCTGAATTATCTGTATGATTCATTACTTAGTATAAAAGAAGTTGTAACTTTTATGGAAAACTATAAGTTCATTACTCCACCTTGTTCTAGTGCTGATTTAAGCTTATTTATTCAATCAATTGATTCTACATTTGATTTAAGTGTAAGTGGTAAATATATGCTAAAAGATGTTGAAGTAAATATGATAAGTGAGGGAATAAATACTCAAATTGATGAATTAAATGTTCAAAATGATATTTTATATTCAAAACTTGAACTTTTACGAAATCATATTTTATCTTATGTTAAATCTGATGATGTAAATTATGTTGGAATAAATAGACTTGATAAGGAAGGATTTTTTCTTACTTTAACAAAAAATAGATTTAATTTAATCAAGCAAGAGATTATGAATTCCCACTTGATTGTAGATGATGAGTTATATTTATTTAAAGATTTTACAATTAAAATTCAAACAAACTCTGTGAAGATTTTTTGTAAATTAACTGAAGATATCTCAGATAAATATGTTCATAATTTAAGAAAAATTATAGAATTAAATAAACTAGTATTTAAAGAAAAAATAGCAGAATTTGAGAAAAAATTTGCCATTTTACTTGAAGAATTAGTTCAGTTTATTGCAGAAGTTGATTTAACAGTTTCAAATATAAAAACAGCAAAGAAATACAATTATTCATGCCCAAAAATAGTAAAGTCAAAAGATAATGAAAACTTTTTAGAATTAATTGATTTGCGACACCCAATAATCGAAGCAAATGAAGAGCAAGGGATTTACGTAACAAATGATATTATCTTAGGTGAATTATCACTAGCTTCTAAAGAGTATAAAGATAATGTGATTATTAAAAATTCAAATCCTATAAATATGAATAATAACAAAATGCATGGAGTTTTACTTTACGGTATTAATTCATCTGGAAAATCATCACTTATGAAAGCTATTGGAATTGCAGTTATTATGGCACAAGCAGGATTTTATGTACCATGTAAATCTATGAGATTTTCTATTTTTGATGCTGTTTATACTAGAATTTCAGGAGCTGATAATATTGCAAAAGGATTATCATCTTTTGCTGTTGAAATGCTTGAACTTAAAAATATATTTAATAGAGCTAGCAAAAACTCACTTATTTTAGGAGATGAAATCTCACATAGTACAGAAACTATGAGTGGTTTAAGTATAGTTGCAAGTTCTATTTTAAAGCTTTCAAAACTTGAAGCTATATTTGTTTTTGCAACTCATCTTCACCAACTCCCTGAAATTGAAGAGATTGCTAAACTAAAAAATATAATAGCACTTCATTTATCTGTAATGTACAAAGATGAAGAAGATAAACTTATATTTGATAGAAAACTTGCCTTTGGAAGTGGCTCTTCTATGTATGGATTAGAGTATGCGAAATCACTTCATATGGATAAAGAGTTTTTATCTATAGCAAATGAAATTAGAAAAAAATTAACAGATGATTACTCTTCAATTGAACGATTAACTCAGCGAAAAACTTCAAAATACAATAACAGCGTATTTGCATCAACATGCGTAATTTGTGGTAAAGCTTGTGATGATGTTCATCATATAAAAGAACAAGCAAGGGCAAATAAAGATGGCTTTATAGGTCATGTAAATGCAAACCATAAATACAATCTCGTACCACTTTGTAAAGAACATCATAAAATGGTACATGATGGGACAATTAATATAAATGGATTTATTTCAACGTCTAAAGGTTTAGAATTACATTATACTATGGTTGAAAAGTAAGTTCTTACAAATTTCTGTCTTCCTTAATTCTTATCATTAATAAAAAATAGGGCTATAGATGTATTTATATAAGAAATAAGTTAATTAATATTATCTAATATTAAATCTATACCCAATTCCTTTTAGAGTTGTTATTGTTTTATCATTAAGTTTTTTCCTTAGATTTTTAATATAAGTTCGGATTGTTGTAGCTTCTGGAACTTCATCATAAAGCCAATTATTTACTGATATTTGGTCTATTGAAAGTGTTTTATTTTTATTCTTTATGAAATACTCTAAAATCTTTGATTCTATTTTTGATAAATTAAACTCTTTATTATTTCTAAAAATGATTTTTCTTTCATAATTATATGAAGTATCTTTATCAATTTTTACTTGTCCATCACTTTCAATTTGTCGTAATTTTTTTATATTTTCAATTCTAAGTTGTAATTCACTTAAATCAAATGGTTTTTTAATATAATCATCACACCCTGAATTAAATCCTATTTTTACATCTTCAGAAGTATTTCTAGATGTTATAAATATTGTTGGAATATTAATATTATTTTGACGAATATTATTTAACAACTCAAATCCAGTAATATTTGGAACATTTACATCAAATAAAAGAAGGTCAAAATTTTCTTCATATATTAGTTCTTCGGCAATATCACCATCAAAAACACTTGTTACCTCATACTTTAAAGTTAATAAACGCTCTTCAATTATTTCATTTAAAATCACATCATCTTCAAGTAAAAGTATTTTCATTTTATTAATATCCAATCAAATATTTATTTTTTAGTGAGCTTCATATACATCTGTAGAACCATCTTTATTTACAGATAATACATTATAAGCTTGTTTAGTATTTCCTTGCTCCATCCCAGGACTTCCAATAGGCATTCCAGGAACAGTAATTCCTATAATATTAGGCTTTTCATCAAGCATTTTTTTAACTGCACTATAATCAACATGCCCTTCAACTACATAGCCATCAACAAATGCTGTATGACATGATGTTTGTCCAGCTTGTAAACCAGCCTTTTGTTTTATAGTATTAACTTCATTGGTTTCAATAGTTTTTACTTCAAAACCTTTACTTTTCATAATATCAATCCACTTAGTACAACAACCACAAGAAGGTGATTTGTAAACTGTCATAGTTTTACCTTCCATTGCAAAAACTGAACTTGTTATTAGTGCTAAAAATAAAATTATTTTCTTCATATTTAATTTCCTTCTTTTAATGTAGTTTTTATTGATTCAAATTGTTCTTGAGATATTTCACCTTTTGCTAATCTTTTTTTTAAAATATCTATTACTGATGATTTTTCTTTTTTATCTATTGATAATATTAAATAAAAAAATATTGCCCAAAAAATAAACATTGAAAAACCATGAAATAGTGTCATATTCATATTCATAAAATCAAACATTTTAAATCCTTTTTTTCTTAATGTTATCAGAAGAATGTGGAGTATGTGAGGAGAGTCTAATCTCAAAGAAAGAAGATTTAATAAATCTTCTTTATGCTAAAATTCTTCAAAGGATTTTAATGAAGATACTCTTACTTGAAGATGATATATTACTAAATGAAATCATGGAAGAACACTTGCAAAATAAAGGTTATGAAGTTATTTCAGCATATAGTGGAGATGAAGCACAAGAACTAATTTATTCTCAAAAATTTGATTTATTTCTTTTTGATGTAAATGTACCTGTAGTTAATGGTTTTGATTTATTAAAAAATGCTAGAAAAAATGATATAAAAACACCTGCTATTTTTTTAACATCTTTAAATATGGTAGATGATATTGAAAAAGGTTTTGATTCAGGTTGTGATGATTATGTTAAAAAACCAGTAGAACTTAAAGAATTAGATATAAGAATAAATAATATAAAAAGACTATTTAATATTTTACCTGATGAAATAATAAAAATTTCTCCAAATATTTATCTTGATAGATTAAATCTATTTATAAAAAAAGACAAGAAAGAAATACATCTTGCAAAAAAAGAGTGTGAGATTTTACTATATTTAATAAATAATAATAAAACAGTAAGTATTGAAGAGTTAAGTACAAATGTTTGGTCTTATGAGGACTCACCAAATGCATCTACTGTTAGAACATATATAAAAAATCTAAGAAAAATTCTTGGAGAAGAGTTTATTTCAAATACAAGAGGAGTTGGTTATAGATTTAACAAATAGTGAAAAAACAACCTTTATTAGGTTTTTAACTCTTTATTTAGGTTCATCTTTTATTCTGATGATATTGGTGGCATTTTTGTACTATCAAAATGAACGAACTTTATATTTTGATTTAACAAAATCAAATATGCAAAATGTCACATCTAAAATATCTTCACAAATAATATTCTCGCATATGTCAAATACTCCTTTAAATTATGATAAATTATTAGAAACAAATGATTATAAAATTTCTTTTTATAACGAAAAGAAAGAAAAGACTTTTGGGAATTTAGATGATAATATAGATTTTTCAAAAGATTTAATACAACACGAAAAACATTTTGTATTAATTGACAAGTCAACATTAGGGCATTTAGGAATTTTTTATATTGCCATCGAAGAGAATTTATATTTTGAAAAAATTGAAAAATTAAGAGTTGATATTATTTTCTTTTTTGTTTTAATTTATTCAATTATTTCATTAATTGGATTTTATCTTGCAAGGTTATTTTTAAAACCAATAAAAGAAGAAAGAAAAAGAATAAATACTTTTATTAAAGATACAACCCATGAGTTAAATACACCAATAAGTGCAATTTTGATGTCAATAGAATCTGAAGATCTGACACCTAGACAAATTGAAAGAGTAAGACTAAGTGCTAGAAGAGTATCAGAAATATATAAAGATTTAACATATATATTCTTAGCAAAGAATAAAACAGAAAAAATCATAAATGAATTATTTTTGGATAATACAATAAAAGAACAATTAAAATATTTTGAGCCCCTAGCTTCAAAAAAGAAAATTACAATCAATACAAATTTAAATAATTTTAAATATAAAATCAATGAAGATGATTTTGTAAGAGTTTTTAATAATCTAGTGTCTAATGCAATTAAATACAATAAAATGAGTGGAAAGATAGATATATCATTAAAAAATAAAACTTTAATTATTAAAGATAATGGAATTGGAATAGAAGAAAAAAAAATTAAAGATATATTTAACAGATATTATAGAGCAACAGAAGAACAAGGTGGTTTTGGAATTGGTTTAAGTATTGTTAATAAAATATGTAAAGATTATAATATTAAAATTACAGTAGAATCTAGATTAAATGAGGGAACTACTTTTTCTCTGTATTTTTAAATATAAATAAAAAACCTTCAAGTAAAGACCTGAAGGTTTATTGAAAAACTACAAGAAAAAAATTATTTAAGCTAATATTGAATCATCCCTCATATAATTGAGATTCAGATCTATCAGGATTAAGAATATTTTGATGTTGTTCAAGTTTTGATGAACTATTTTTTTTTACATCTTGGTGCATTGATTTATACATTGCCATACATTTTTCTTTATCCATCCCCATCATTGAATTATTTTCACTTGCAAATAAACTTCCAGCAAATAAACCTGCTACTAAAACTATGATTGTTAATTTTTTCATTTTATATCCTTTGATTTTTTATATGTTGAATTATAGTAATCTAATAAGGAAGCAACGTGGAAATATGAATTTCTGTTTGTCTATGCATAATTATTGAAAGCTAAATATATAAGTTAAACTTGGAAAACAAGTACTTTTAAGAAATAGTGCTTCATGCCATGGAGATAATAATCAATAGTAGTGCAAAATATGATGAATATATTAACTCATGAAGAAAAAGAGGAGACAATTGCCTATTTTAAATCTTTGCTTAGCATGTTGAGGATTAAAAAAGAAAAGTGAGAGATAAATAATTATCTCTCACTAAATCTTTTTAAATTTTAAACGTAAAGAATTTAATACAACAGTTACAGATGAAAAGCTCATTGCAATTCCTGCATACATAGGAGTTAGCATTACTCCAAAAATAGGATAGAAGATTCCAGCTGCTAAGGGAATACCTCCTACATTATAAATAAAAGCCCAAAACAAATTTTGTTTTATTACTTTCATTGATTCAATAGATAAATTTATACTTTTTGATACTGCTTTTAAATCATTATTTATTAAGATAATATCTCCAGCATCTTTTGTAATATCAGAACCAGAATTTAAAGTAATACCAATATCTGCTTGTTTAATAGATGGTGAATCGTTTATTCCATCACCAACAAACATAACTTTTGCTTCTTTTTGAAGTTCTATAATCACTTTATATTTTTCATCAGGTAAAACTTGGGCATAAACTTTATCAATATTTAGCTCTTTTGCAACACTATTTGCAGTAATTTGATTGTCCCCTGTTAATAATATAGGAGTAATATTTTTTGCTTTTAAATCTGCTATTAACTCTTTTGCTCCATCTTTAATACTATCTTCTAAAGCAAAAACAGCAACACACTTTTTTTCAATAGATGCTAAAATAACACCTGCTCCATTATTTAATGAGGTATTATAAAAATCTAAATACTTACTATCTAAGTTAATGCTATTTTTTTCTAAAAAAGATAAAGAACCTATCAATATTTCTTTATTTTCATATATTGCCTTAATTCCAAGGCCTGCAATTATTTTGATATTTTCAAACTCTTTATTTATGAGTATATTTTTTGTTTGTGCAAAAACTACAACTGCTTTTGAGATGGGATGTTCACTTTTTGTTTCAAGTGATGCTAAAATATCTAAATATTTTTCTTCATAAATTGCATCTTTAACTGAAATAATTCCTTTTGTAATAGTTCCTGTTTTATCAAATACTGCATATTTTATATCTTTTATAATCTCAAGAATTTCAGGATTTTTTATTAATATTCCTTCTTGTGCACCTTTTCCAACTGAGCTTACAATTGCAATAGGAGTTGCAAGACCTAAAGCACAAGGACATGAAATAACTAAAACAGAGATAGATGCTAAAATAGCATTTAAAGCATTTCCTACTATAAAATACCAAGCGAAAAAAGTAAGAATTGAAATGATAATAACCGTTGGAACAAAAATATTTGCAACATTATCAGCAAATCTACTTATTGGAAGTTTTTTACTTTGTGCAGTACTTAAAAGTGTAATTATCTTTGATAATGTAGTATCATTTGATTGCTTTAATACTACAACTTCTATAACTCCAGTTGTATTTAAAGTTCCAGCAATTACTTCATCACCGATAGTTTTGTATACAGGCATTGATTCCCCTGTAATCATAGAAGTATCAATATCAGCACTTCCTTTACTTATAACTGCATCCGTAGATATTTTCTCACCTGTTTTTATTAAAACTTTATCACCAACTTTTAGTTCACTAGCCAGAACAGTTTTAAAACTACCATCTTCACAAATTAATGTTGCATTTAAAGGAGCTAAGTCCATAAGTTTTTTCAAAAAATCTGTAGCTTTTGCTTTTGAACGTTCTTCAAGTAAACGTCCCAAAAGAATAAAACTAATTATTACAGCAGCACCATCAAAATATAAAAATCGTAAATTTTCAGGAAATAGTGAAGGGAAAAAGACTACAAAAACAGAATAAAAATATGCAGCACTAGTACCTAAAGCAACTAATACATTCATATCATAATTGTTATTACTAACAGCCTTATAAGCTAAAGTATAAAATCTTCTTCCTGCATAAAACTGCACGATTGTTGCTAGAACAAACATAATATATTGATTGTTTTGGCTATTTTCAATTGGAAAGAATGCAAAATAAAACATAACTATAGTTAAGGTCATACTTATAGAAAAAATATTTCTCAATTTATTATAATCTATAAGTTTAGCTTTTTCTAAAGCTTTTAAATCTTCTTCAACTCCATAACCTAGTTTTTTGATTTTACTAATTAAAGTTTCTTTATTTAAAAGTTTATTATCAATAGAAAATTCACCTTCATTTGAAGCAAAACTTACTTTTGATGATTCTAAACCATCTAGCTTATTTACAGCTTTTTCAATTCCATTAGAACAATTTACACAAGTCATACCTGAAATATTTAGTTTTATTGTTTCTTTTGCCATTGATCTTCCTTTATACCTTTTAGAGTAGTTTCTAATAAGGTTTTTATAAATTCATTTTTAATGTAATAAAAAGACATTTTTTTATCTTTTTTAAAATCTACAATATTATATTTTCTTAATTTTTTCAATTGATGGGAAACATGAGATTGTGGTAATTGTAACAAATTAACCATTTCTCCAACACATATTTCATATTTTAAAAGTGCAAATAAAATTTTCACTCTAATTGGATCGCCTAATGCTTTAAAAATATTGCTCAATTCATCTAATTGATAATTTGTAGGTAGTTTCTTTTTTATATCAGAGATATGACTAATATCCTCACAGCAAGAACGAATAAGTTCATTTGATTTATTCATAATATGCTACTCAATGATATCAAAACCAATTTCGCTCATCTCTTTTTTAAAAAAATTCTCTTTTTCATTATTTTCAATCTCAACTGTTACTTCTTTAGGTGTTGTAGATAAATCTATATCTATATGTCCAAAATCATCTTCCAATGAACCTTTAATTAAATTTACACAACTAGAACAAGAAATATTGTTTACTTTAAATGTTTTTTTCATGATTATACTCTTTATATGTCATATTTTTCATATGATAATATTATCATATGAAAAATATATTGTCAAGAGTATTTTTTAATGATTAATTTTTGTATAACTTTTTTCTAATAAGTTTATATAATACTTGATGAGTAGGACTTAAACGCCCAAAAAATTAGCTCTATCTTTCTTTTTTAGTTTTGATGATATTTTTTATTATTAATAAAATAAAAAATAGGGTGACAGAGATATTTATATAAAAGCCTTGCATATTTCCATCTTCAAAAAATGTATATGCAAGAGCTGTAAATATAATTGAAATGATTAAGCACATTAAAGTACTTTAAAAGCTTCTTCTAAATCAAGTGTTCCTTCGTAAAATGCTTTTCCAACTATTACACCTGAAATATTTCCATTTGCTTTACAGTTAATAATATCGTTTATGTCTTTTACACCGCCAGAGGCAATAGTATCAACATTAGATGCAAGTGCAATTGATTCAGTGAACTCTACATTTACACCACAAAGCATTCCATCTTTACTTATATCAGTACAAATAATAGCTTGAACTCCTGCATTTGCAAAGTCTTGTGCTAAATCAGTAGCTTTCATTGTTGAAACCTCTGCCCAACCTTCTACTGCAACCATTCCATTCATGGCATCAATTCCCACAGCGATTGGATACTTTGCTGCCATATCTTTTACAAACTGTGGATTTTTAACAGCAATTGAACCAAGAATTAATCTATCAACTCCTAATTCAACATACATTTTAATAGTTTCTTCATCTCTAATCCCACCACCAAGTTCGATTTTTAGATTACAGTTTTCTCTAATTTTTTTGATTTGTTCTAGGTTTGCAGGTTTCCCCTCAAATGCTCCGTTTAAATCAACGATATGCACCCATTTAGACCCTAACTCTTCAAATCTCTTTGCCACTTGCCATGGCTCATCTGAGTAGATTTTAGCACTATCCATAAGCCCTTTACTAAGTCTTACTGCTTTTCCATCTTTTAAATCAATCGCTGGTAGAATATCCATATATAAATCCTTATTTTTTAATTTTATTTACACAAATTATCTATTGTGTTTTCTATTGTTTTAAATTTAAATTTAAATCCTAAATCTAGTAACTTTTTAGGAACTACACTTTGTCCATCAGTTAAAACTTTTGCACCTTCACTAAAAATAAGGTTTAATACAAATTCAGGAACTGGAAGTATAGTAGGCCTTTTTAGTGTTTTTCCTAAAGCAAGGGTTAAACCTTTATTTGTAGTTGGCTCAGGAGCTGTTAGATTAAATATCTCTTCATATTCATTTTCAATTACAAATTTGTAAGCATTTAATAAATCATCAATATGAATAAAAGAGAAAGATTGGCTACCATTTCCAATAACTCCACCAAGTCCTAGTTTAAATGGTGTTATCATTTTTTGTAAAGCTCCACCATCTTTGCCCATAACTATTCCGAATCTAAAAATAGATACTTTAGTTGAGTCACTTTTAGCTTTTGAAGCTTCATTTTCCCAATCTTGACATAATTTTGATAAGAAATCATTTGAATAATTTCCATTTTCGTTATATGTTTCTTTATTATCATAAATTCCAACAGCAGATGTTGAGATAAGAAGTTTTGGTTTGTTTTGTATATTTTTAATTGTATTTACAATTTTTGAAGTAGTATCAATTCTACTTGAATAAAGCAGCTTTTTATAAGATTCACTCCATCTATTTATAATATTAGCACCTGCTAAATTTATAACTATATCGCTTGAATTTAAAATCTCATTTAATTTTTCTTGATTATTTAAAACATCTCTAGCTATTGTAATAACTTTATATTCAAGAGCAGAAAAATATTTTATTAAACTTGTTCCTACAAAACCACTAGCACCTGTTATTGCAATAGTCTTCATAGATTATCCTTTATTATTTTAAATTTATAAAGTTTTTTAAAATTTTTAATCCATTATCATGAGATTTTTCAGGGTGTGGTTGAAATCCATAAATATTGTCTTTATTAACAGCACTTGTAAAATCATAACCATAAGTTGTAGTACCTATGATATTTTTTTCACTTGTAACTGCATGATAAGAATGAACAAAATATAAGTAAGGATCTTTTAATCCTTCAAATAAAGCGTGTTCTTTATTTTTAATAGTATTCCATCCCATGTGAGGAATCTTGAAATCTTCATGCATTTTAGATTTATCAAATTTTATAACTTCGCCATCAATTAATCCTAAGCCATCTGTATGACCGAATTCTTGAGAACTTTCGAATAAAAGTTGCATACCGAGGCAAATACCAATCATTGGTTTTCCACTTTTTGCAAACTCATAAACAGCCTCGTTCATTCCAGTTTTTATTAAGTGTTCCATAGCATCTTTATATGCTCCAACACCTGGCAATATTACTCTATTGAAATTTTTTAAATCTTCAGGATTTTTAACTATAGTTGCTTGTGCATCTATTAGTTTACAAGCATTATAAACACTTGCTAAGTTTCCCATGTTGTAATCAATTATTCCTATCACTTTATTCCCTTTAGTAAAAAACAGATTATACTAAAGTTTTGCATCAGCTAGGGTTAAAGAAAACAGAACCTGATTATTTTTTTTCTCAAGAGCCTTTTTCGCTTCTTTAATTGTAGCACCTGTTGTGATTAAATCATCACATAAAATTGTCATTTGATTACTTATATCTGTAGTTTTAAAACGTCTTGGATTCTTTTGTCTAAATTCTAAATCTTTTCCTGCATATTTAACTATATTTGAAGCTTTTAAGCAGTTGTATTTTGGAGTGATGAATTGTGATTTTAGATGTTTTGCAAGAATTGCAGTGTGTGAAAAGTCATGTCTTGTGTGGTCATCAATAGGAATTGCAAAAACTTGGTTTGAAAAAGTGAAATTTTGAGCAAATTTAGCAAAAGATAGTTTTGCAAGAATATTAAAAACTCTATCTCCATGAAAATAGTATTTTGAAGAGATTAAATCTTCAAGTTCTGAAAGAGTATAAAAAGAGTAGTTAAAAAAGCCATCTTCTATTTCTCTTTTATGGAAAGAGGGGATTAGAAGATTTTTTTGGCAATCTTTGCAGATGATTTGTAATGATAGATTTTTACAGGTTATACATAACATAAAAATAATAATATCATAAATTATGTATATTTCTTTGTTGTGATGCTTTTTTCTTTTCTTTTTAGTAAAGAAAAGAAACAAAAGAAAAGCGTTCACTAGTTCTAAAATAGCTAAAAAATATATCAAAATTCTAAAATTTGAAAACTTGACTTCGTACCTCAGTCTTCAAACAGTTCAAATTTCTTTACGAATTTAGATAGATTTTTCTTTACGCTATTTTGAAAATGCTCACATGTTAAGAGTAAAGTTCAGATTTTGATATAATGATTGGAATTATTTAGAAGGTCATTGATGAATGTTTAATAATTGATGGAAACCATAGTAGACTATTAAAAAGGAAAAAAGATGGTTTTATTGAATGCAAAGTAATATTTTTAGATTATGAATTAATCTATAATTTTTCAGAAAACTTTTAACAGCATTGTTGAGATTTAAGATTTAGTGCAGATTCAAGGCGGAACTTTGATTTTAAAGCGGAGTGTACTACAAGTACATGAGCATTTAAAATTGAAGTGACAACGCAGAAGATGTGCTGAAGATTAAATCTTCAACACGGCCATGAATGCTTCTTGTGGTACATTTACCTTTCCAATTGCTTTCATTCTTTTCTTACCTGCTTTTTGTTTTTCTAGTAATTTTCTTTTTCTTGTAATATCCCCACCATAACATTTTGCAGTTACGTTTTTACCTGTTGATTTTACAGTTTCTCTTGCAATTACGTTATTTCCAATACTTGCTTGAATAGCAACTTCAAAAAGTTGTCTTGGGATTAATTCTTTTAAGGCTTTGATAAATTCTCTTCCTTTTGAAAGAGCTTTATTTTCAGGAACAATAATAGAAAGGGCATCTACTACTTCACCTGCAACTTTAATATCTAATTTTTGTAAAACACCTGGTCTAAACCCAATTGGTTCATAATCAAATGATGCATAACCTTTTGTTGTTGATTTTAATTTATCATAAAAATCCATTACGATTTCATTCATAGGAATATCATAATCAAGTAAAACTCTTTTTCCAATGTAATCCATTTTATTTTGTATGGCTCTTTTATCATTAAGAAGTTTTATAACATTTCCTAAGAACTCATCAGGTACTAAAATAGTTGCTTTTACATAAGGTTCAAAAATTGTATCAATATAATTTGGTGCTGGTAATTCACTTGGATTTTGAATTGAAATTTTTGTACCATCAGTTTTTAAAATTTCATAAATAACCGTTGGTGCAGTTGCTATTAAATCTAAGTCAAACTCCCGTTCTAGTCTTTCTTTGATTACTTCCATATGAAGCATTCCTAAAAATCCTGTTCTAAATCCACTTCCAAGAGCTGCTGAACTTTCAGGTTCAAAAGAGATTGAACTATCGTTTAATTGTAGTTTATTTAAAGCATCTCTTAAATCTTCAAATTTATCTGTTTCAATTGGGTAAATTCCTGCAAATACGAATGGTTTAGCAGGTTCAAATCCATCAATAGCTTCTGCTGTTGGATTTTTTGCATCAGTCATTGTATCACCAACTGCAATACTATTAGTTGTTTTAAGACCTAAAACTACAATTCCAATTTCACCCGTTTCAATAACATTTGTTTTTGTTGGTTTTCTTGGATGTGGATACATTAAGTTAAGAACTTGATGTTCTTCTTTTGTATTCATCATTCTAAGCATTTGACCTTTTTTAATACTTCCATCATAAACTCTAACAAGTGCTAATGCACCAAGATAATTATCAAACCAAGAGTCATAGATTAAAGCTTTTGTAGGAGCATCTGTGTCACCAACTGGTGGAGGAACTCTATCAACTATTGCATCTATTAAGTCTTTTACTCCAACACCTGTTTTTGCGCTGATTAAATTACTTTCGGTACAATCAATTCCAATAGCTTCTTCAACTTCTTCTAAAACTCTATCCGGATCAGCACTTGGAAGGTCGATTTTATTTACAACTGGAAGAATTTCTAAATCATTTTCCATAGCAATATAAACATTTGCAATAGTTTGTGCTTCAACACCTTGAGTTGCATCAATAATTAAAAGTGCACCATCAGATGATGCAAGAGAACGACTTACTTCATAAGAGAAATCAACGTGTCCTGGAGTGTCAATTAGGTTTAAGATGTAATCTTGCCCATCTTTTACATAATTAAGCCTTACACTTTGAGCCTTAATTGTAATCCCTCTTTCTTTTTCAATATCCATTGTATCCATCATTTGAGCACTTAAATCTCTATCAGCAACTGCTCCACATTCTTGGATTATTCTATCTGCAAGTGTTGATTTTCCATGGTCAATATGGGCAATAATACTAAAGTTTCTAATATTTTTTTGCAAGGGTTATTCCTATATTTTGTTTATTGTTTAATTTATTATATCGCGATTGTATCTAAAGTTTTGTAAGTTTATAGTTAAATGATTTAAAAGTAATATTATAGAGCTTAAGATTTAGGAGAATCCTAAATCTTAGAGGTTTTTTATTGATTTACTAATGCAGTAACTCTTCTATTTAAAGCTTTTCCAGCTTCTGTATCATTTGTGGCAATTGGTTGAGATTCACCATATCCAACAGAACTTAGTCTAGATGCTTTAATATCTAAAGCTTTTAATGCATTAAGCACAGATATAGCTCTTCTATCAGATAAGTTTTGATTATAAGCATCACTACCTTTTGAATCAGTATGTGCTTCAATAACTGCTGTTAATGACTTATTTTGTTTTAATGTATTTGCAAATGTTTCTAAATTTTTTCTATATTGATTTTTAATTTCAGATGAGTCATTGTCAAAATTAATATTTAAATTAACAATTTCAACACAACCATCTTTATTAACTTTTATACCTGCCGAAGTATTAGGACATTTATCAAAATTATTTAAAACGCCATCTTTATCATCATCATTCTTTATTTCACAACCATTTATATCAACTCTTGCACCAGGTGCAGTTTCTGGACATAAGTCTTTTGAATTTAATACACCATCATTATCATCATCACCATCTATAGGTTCAGCAGCTTGCGCAACTACAGGAATTTTTGCAGCAACAACATCTGAATTCTTTTTGCCAAGAGGCATTGCAAGTCCTAATGTGTACATGAAATCATTTTGAGTATTTTTTACAGCAATTAAATGTCTGATATCACCTTTTACAGCAATTCCATAATAAGGAATATCATATCTTAATCCAACACCATAATTAAAAACTGCAGAATCTTCTAAATCCCCTAATTCTTGAGTTACATCTTGATAACCAAGTCCAGCTAAACCATATGCAGCAAATCTATCTGTAATAGCAAATTTCTTAACAGCATTTAAAAATGCTCTATTTATATTAGTATTTCCATTTGAATTTTCATATTCAAGACTATCACTTCTCATATAAACAATTTCAATTTGATCTATAAAAGAGTCATCAATATTTTTTCCTAATGAAATTCCACCATTAAAATAATTATCATCTTTTAATCCAGCTTTACTATCTGTTAATATTCCAGATACAAATGGCGTAACTTCATAACTATAAGTATGACTAGGATCACTAGCTGCAAAAAGCGAAGAAGCGCATAAAATTGAAGTAAGCAAAATATTTTTCATTACTTTTTCCTTTTTAATAATATTCCAAATTATAACTAAAAAAAATGTTTTTATGCTGAAAAAAATTAATTTCTAAAAAAAAAGGGGCTAAGAAAAAATCTTAACCCCTTTTTGTAACAGTAATAAATAAAATTATCTGTTTAATACAGCATTAACTCTTCTGTTTTCTGCTCTACCTTCAACAGTAGCATTTGAAGCAACAGGTTTAGTTTCACCATAACCAACTGCTTTAATTTTTGCAGGATCTACTTTAAGTGCTTTTAAAGCTTCAACAGTAGAAGCAGCTCTTCTTTCAGATAATTTTTGATTGTAAGCATTTGAACCAACAGAATCTGTATGTGCTTCAATAGTAGCACTTAATTTTGGATTTTGTCTTAACATACTTGCGAATTCAGCAATTCTTGGGCTATAACCATCTTTAATTACTGCAGAATTAGTATCGAAGTTAATATCTAAATTAACTAAAGTCATACATCCAACAGCATCAACTTTTGCTTTTGCCATAGTATTTGGACATTGGTCTAATGCATCGATAACACCATCATTATCAGAATCTTTTGGTGCAGCAACAGGAGCTGGAACAACAACAGGAGCTGGAGCTTCAACAACTACAGGAGCTGGTTTTGCAACTTCACCAAATGGAATAGCAAATCCGATGTTATATAATAAGTTACTATCACCGTGGTCAGTTTCAATTAAATGTCTTGCATCTAATTTGATTGATAATTGGTCAGCAAGTTTATATTTAATTCCTAAACCATAGTTACCGAATAATCCATCTTCATTTCCAAATTTTTCATCATCAAAAATTTCTGCACCAAATCCAACTAATGCATATAATGAAGTGTTTTCAGTTAATGAGTAATCTTTTACTAAGTTAGTGAATACTCTAGTAATTCCAGTATCAGTATTATTAGTATAATCTACATCTTCAGTACTTCTTAAAAAACCTAATTCAACTTGATCGAATGCAGAATCGAATAAATTAAATCCTATGTTTAATCCAGCATTAGTATAATTTCTTTCTAAATCTAGATTACCTTCAGTAAAAGCTCCTCCAAACATTGGCGTAATTTCATATTTATAATTGCTGTTTGCAGCCAAAACCATAGTAGCACAAGCTATTGTTGATAATAATATTTTTTTCATTTTGTTTCCTTATATTGTAAATAACATGACAAATTATATCATATTTTTTTGATTTTAACATTAACCTATGAAAATTGAATTAACAGACTCATTATTATGAATTCTTCTGATTGCTTCACCTATCATGGTTGATGCTGTTAAAATTGTTATCTTTTTAGCATTTAATTGTGTAGGAATCGTGTCTGAGATTACAAGCTCGTCTAGCTCGCCTTTTTCTATTCTTTCATAAGCAGGTCCACTTAATACTCCATGTGTACAACAAGCCATTACAGAGTTTGCGCCTTTTTTCTTTAAAACTTCAGCAGCTTTTACAATAGTTCCAGCTGTATCAATCATATCATCAACTAATATAACATCTTTACCTTTTACGTCACCAATTATATTCATAACTTCTGACATATTAGCTTTTTCTCTTTTTTTATCAACAATAATTAAATCATATCCTAATTTATCAGCATAAGACCTAGCTCGTGCAACCCCTCCAATATCTGGACTTGCAATAATTGGATTTTTTAAATTTTTTGATTTTATATAATTAGCAAATAAAATTGAACCAAATAAATTATCAGCAGGAATATTGAAAAATCCTTGAATCTGAGCTGCATGTAAATCAACTGTTACAACTCTTGAAATACCAGCTGTTTCTAATATATCAGCAACTAATTTCGCAGTAATAGGAACTCTTGGAGCTGCTTTTCTATCTTGTCTTGCGTATCCATAATATGGAATAACAGCAGAAATAGATTTTGCACTTGATCTTTTAAGAGCATCTACCATTATTAATAATTCCATTAGATTATCATTAGCTGGTGCACATGTTGGTTGGATTATAAATACATCTTGTCCTCTTACACTTTCTGTAATTTGAACTGAGATTTCACCATCACTAAATTTATTAAGAGTGGCATTAGATACATTCATACCTAAATATTCTGCTACTTTTGTTGCAAATTCAGGATTAGCTGAACCACTAAAAAGTTTAAATGTTGACATAAAAATTCCTTGGGTTTGATTATTGTTCTTATTTTATCCAAAGTGTACTTAATGAATATTAAGTTAATTAATAATTAAGATAAAAATGCTTATAATAATAATGATTATCATAAGCAACAAATAAAATCTACTATTTGATTTGTATAAATTATATACGATAATAGTGTTTATTTTAATATTGTTAGGTGTTATAATTTGATTGTTCTTCGAAAAGAGTAATCATAATTGCGATAAGTGATTATTCAAAAAATTATTTTATATATAAGGAAAAAAAATGAAAAACCTTTTAAAAGGTAAAACAGTAAGTTTAATAGCAAGTGGATTAATTTTAAGTTCAACTATGGCATTTGGTGCAGATTCTATTGATTCTGCATTTAAAGAAGGTAAAGTATCAGGAGGGTTATCACTTTATGGTGAAAAGTATGATAATAAAGGTGGAACTGCTGATTCTGGATTTGGAAATGGTAATGCAACTGTAGGATTTGAAACAGGTTCATTTTATGGTTTAAATGCAAAGGCTGAGTTTAAAGGTAATTTAGACCTAGGTGAAGTTGAAGATGGTGATAGAGATAATTCATTTTCAAATAACTCTTTAATGACTGAAGCTTATATTAAATATGCAATTGAAGGTTTTGCTTTAACAGCTGGTAGACAAGCAGTTGATTTAGAATGGTTAGGTGATTATCATGAAGCTGTAGTTGCTGCTATTACAGCAATTCCTGATACAACTGTTGTTTTAGGTTATACTCAAAGAAAAGCTGAATCAGGAATTGATTTAAGTGAAGATTTTCATGAATTTAATGGTAATAAAGGGGCATATGTAATTGATGTTAAATATGCAGGATTAGAAGGTATAGAATTTAATCCTTATGCATATTCTGCTCCAGATGTTGCAGATTGGTATGGATTAAAAACAACATTTACAGCTGATATGTTTGGTGTACTTGCTCATTATGCTATTTCAAGTGAAGATACACAAGATGATGGATCTATTGGGCATCTTGAATTAAATACATCATTAGCAGGAATTTCAGCAGCTTTTGGATATATCAAAACTGATAAAGATACAGGTGCTGGAAGTATGTTAGCAGCAGAAGGTGATAATATATCTCCTTTTGAAGATGGTAATCAAGTTTATGAAGCAGATGCTAGAACTATCTATGGTTCTTTAGGATATACAATCGCTGATTTAGAATTGGGTGTATTATATGGACAAAGTACTTATGGTTCAAGTGATGATAAAGAAAAAGAGTTAAATTTAACTGCTACTTATCCAATTACTGAATCTTTAGCTGCTTCGATTTTATATGGTGATGTTACTGCTGAATTATCAGATGATGATTATAACAAAGTATTAGCAAGCGTAGAATATACATTTTAAATATAAAACTAATTTAGGAGATTTAACTCCTAAATTATGAAATTAAATAAATCTTTTTAGATTTATTTAGTTTCTTCTATCCAAGCACTTCCAATTACTTTTTGTCCATCATAAAATACAGCTAATTGTCCAGCTGCAACCCCAAATGCTGCTTCTTTTAATGTAATATAAGCTTTTTTATTTTCAATTTTTACATGACATGGTATTGATGTTGATCTGTATCTTAGCTTTACAGTACAATCAAAATCAATATCATCAATAAACATATTTAAATTGATTCCAACTACTTCATTTACTTCTAAAGCTTCTTTTTTACCAACTGTAATTGTGTTATCTTTTGGATTTAATTTTGTGACAAAATGTGGATCATGAGCTCCATAAACTGTGAATCCTCTTCTTTTCCCTATTGTATAGTGAGCATAACCTTTATGAACACCCACAACATTTCCTTCTTCATCAAGAACTTTTCCTGGCCTATCAATATTTGAGTGTTTTTTTATTACATCAGTGTAAACAGTTTCAACAAAACAAATTTCTTGAGATTCATTTTTTTCTGTGATTCTTTTGTATGCGGAGTCTAGTTCAGCTCCAAATTTTACAATATCTTCTTTTTTATAAGTACTTAGAGGAAACATCATAAAAGGAAGTGCAACTTTGTCAACTTGAGATAAGAAATAACTTTGATCTTTTGTTTTATCATCAGCTTCATAAAAGAATTTACCATCAGTTTTTGCATAATGTCCTGTTGCTAAATAACTTGAACCTTGATCTTGCGCAAATTTTAGCATAGCGCCAAATTTAATTTGTTTATTACATTTAACACAAGGATTTGGAGTAGTACCTTCTAAATATGATTCTACAAAGTAATCATAAATTTCAGCAGTAAATTTATCTGCTAAATCTAAAATGTGATATTTGATATTTAAAAATTTTGCTACATCTTCGATATATCCAAGGTTTCTTTCATGATAACCATCAGTTCTATTATGAAGTTTTAAATAAACACCTTCAACTTCATATCCATCTTTTTGTAGCATATAAGCTGTAACTGAAGAATCAATTCCTCCACTCATACCTACCATTACTTTTTTATTCATTATTTTATCCTTTTTAAAGGAATAATCACGGACTCTCTACTTTCCCAATTTTTATGAGGAATAATTAAATTTTGAGTAAT
>Ga0180008_1000598_pt1 | contig 28418 bp, 54 predicted proteins | sample MM_PW_MetaG_FD_121121 | JGI IMG/M metagenome (GOLD analysis project Ga0180008, IMG submission 121121) | Groundwater microbial communities from the Aspo Hard Rock Laboratory (HRL) deep subsurface site, Sweden - MM_PW_MetaG | ecosystem: Environmental > Aquatic > Deep subsurface > Groundwater... | reverse complement strand
TCATGCCACTAATTATGATAGTGATGATAATGGGTATGATGATGCCCATGTTCAAAGGCATGTCCAAAGGGTTTGAGTAAGCAAGGGAGGGAATACAATGGTTAAGGCAAAAGCAGTCTATCCTGAAACGTACCTGGAAATCACTAATTCGGTGATACCCCCATCGTGTGTGAGTGGAGGAAATCTTGTTGCTTCCATTACTGTCCGCAACAAACACACCGAAGCACTACTCGTCAGGATTCTCGGTGGGTACAATACGGTAGCAGCAACAGGGTCTCCTGTGTATGCCGGTTATCCGGCATCTGCAAATATTGCCGCAGATGGGGTTCAGGTATTCACGTGTACGGTTCCCATGCCTGCCGAGAACATCGTTTTCTTCACGGCGGTTTACTACTATGGAGATGATGATGTATGGCATGGTGATGACCTCGCTCAGGGTAACGTCGTAGTCACAGGAGTCGTCGTTCCTGCCGAGACGGGCGGCATCGGTGATGTACTCACCTCCATTATGCCATTGATAATGATTATGATGGTCATGATGATGCTGATGCCGATGTTCAAAGGCATGTCACAGGGATTTGAATAACAAGCGGAGGTGACCCATGGTACAGGGAATATCGCCTATCCCTATCGAACAGATTAGGGTAATAGATAGTGGCGTGTTGACCATTGCTGCGTCTGCGAGGCAGAACCTGCTTGGTGACAACACGAAACGGTGGGCGGCTAACATTCATCAAGGTAGAATTGTGATAGTCAGGCTCCCTACCGGAGAAATATATACCGACAGAATAGTCGGCAATACTGAAACCTCTTTAGTCGTTGCAAATAACCTTAACCAAGCTATTCAAAAGGGTTCAAGCTATGAGATTGACGATGCGGGTATTGCCGGTGCCCTCAGAGAAGTGCTTGGTCAGGGTGCTAATATCAGCCCAACTAACCCGCTTGAAACGCATGACCCAAAAGTGGGTAGCCTCATCAGCCAAGAACTCGCTGCTACGGCTAATGGGGCATTAGATGGTTCCACGATTGCGTGTGATGATTTAACCCTATTGCCAGATTACGATGGTCAAATGGTTATCATTACATCTGGTGATTATGCTGGTCAGAGCAGCGAAATAAATGGTCCAACAACTGGTGGTATAATCACAGTAACCGATGCGTTTGGTGGCCAGATACCAGAAGACACTGAATTCACCATTGTTGCAATGAGGCCAGACAGTGCGGCAGTTGCTAGCATTGTGACCGCCCTTGCTGCTCAGAGGTATGTAGAGTATACTGCGGATGGCACATCCGTAGCTGCTTATGCAGATGCCCTAGACATAGATACTAGAACCTTAGGTAGGCTGACCATCAAAGTATGCAATGATGATGCTGGTCAATCTTTGGAGTATCGAGTATTACTAAGGCCCGAGAATGGTGTTGCCGAGCAGCTAATACAACCAGAGGATATAACAATCGCCTTTGGAGATTATGACATTGTCAATATCGAATATAAGTGGGGGCAAATCATAATTCAGGTAAGGGACGGCGACGGGGCAGCCGATTATCGCATATACGCAATTGCTAGCTTTGCACCAATTGGTGTGTAACTTAATACAATCGGGAGGAGAATAATGGTAGAGAGTATTATAGGAAAAGAAGTTGCTGAGGAGCTTGCGCTTGCACGAAGCAAGGTCCGTAGACGTATGACCTATTTGTTCGGCGGGATACTGGCGGGGCTTCTCGTTTACGGAGTTGTATGGATGGGGGATAGAAGTGCTTTGACTGCCGCTATAAGCACTGGTGGCATGATAATCGCCTTTTGGTTCGGGTCAAGAGGCAAAGAGAAACCGCAAGACAATAAGTAAAATTCAGGGAGGTAAGAGCTATGAAAAAGCTCTGGTTACCTATAGCAATAGGTATTTTTGCTCTGTTATCTACGGTAGTATCTGGTTGCATAGGCTTGCCTTCAGATGCAAGTGTAGGAGAACTACTGCACCCATCTGGTAATCCACTAGCACACAGATTCAGTGATACAAAGGACATAAGAACTGCAACCAGTGTTGTGGCTGCTTCTGATAGTAGTCATCCCTACCAGGCAGACTACAGGTGCGATGGTGTTGGTGATGAGGTGCAGATTAACGCTGCCCTTAATTCTGGTGGTAGAACCATCCTCTTAGAAGGAGAGTATCACGTAGATGCTAGCATAATAATGCCTGGTGCGACAACCCTTGAAGGTCAAGGTCTAGGGACAATGATTACTCCCACAACTGCCGCATTGACTGTTATTAGAGTGGGTGCACTCTGTATGGTCAGAGGTATGTATATCTCTGGTGACTATGAGGAGACTTTTGACACTGCTATATGGGTTACGGGCTTTAGTTCCATAATAGACAGCGTTTACATCGAAGGAGAAGGCGACGTTGGGATTGCCCTTGTTAACATGACAGACGTAACGGTTTCTGATTGTTATATTGGGTATTCTATTGAGACCGGTGTTTACCTGAACCCTGCCTCTGACGTATTGATATTAGGGAACTACTTCAGCGAGTGCACTTACTCGATTTATATCTCTGCGGGTGCCGGAAACGTCATAGAGTCCAACGTAATCGAAGGAACAGGGATTAGCGGTTGTACTGGTATTTTAGATTCGTCACAAAGTCAGATAATTGGTAATTCTATTACTGACTGGGGCCCTGATGCGAGTGACTATGGCATTGTGTCGTATGGCAATTATGCCTCTATACTAAGCAACTTTCTGGATGGGGGAGGCACTGGTATATACGCTACTGGTAACTACAGTAAGATTGTTGACAATGAGGTGCAGGCTGATGGCAAGGGCATTGATGTAGGCGGCTATGGTGCCTTTATTGACGGAAACGATATAGCTTCCTGTGCGACACTTATCTATATTGATGATGATATGAATACCCTGTCCAACAATAAGGCAACTAATGGAGCAGTCTATCTTCACCAAGACAGCGCAGACCTTCTTGTCGAAGGTAACATATTCGAGGGTGCGGGTATATCGTCTTACACCGACAGGGCTGTTTTTACTGGTAATCTATTTAACGATACTGGATTAGTCCTCTTTTCTCAGGGTGAACGAAGCATTGTGAAGGATAACCAATTTACTAACACAGGAGGTATTACCGACAACGGCACTTTGACTACCGTTGAGGATACGAATGAGGGCTTGGAAATCACTGAGATTAGGATGTATCGTTATGTTGAGAATACATCGGGTGGTGCCCTAGCAGTTGGTGATGTGGTTAGTCTCAAGTCTGTAGCGGCTGGAAATGAAATTACTACTCCCGTAGCAGTCGGTGAAGTTCAGGTCTATGGTATGGTTGCTGAAATCATAGCTAATAATGAGTATGGCCTTGTGCTTGTTAAGGGGTATACTACTGTCCTTAAATCAACCAATGCTGGTGGTGGTAATATTCTAATCGGTGATTTCCTGATAACCGAAAACGGTGTTCGTGCAAGAAAGAATGCTGCCGCTACTGACCCGATATTTGCCAGGGCGTTAGAGGCGTGTGCGGCCGCAGACTGTACAATAGATGCTTACATAAATAGCCCGTGGGACTGAAGGAGGCTAAGATGAAATTAGAGGGAAGACCAGTCCGTGTACTGAAAGGTAGAGCCTGGGCTAATTTAACTACAGCCCATACCAGCCACTATCGTCTAGTCCGGGATTACCTTGAAGAGAGATTCCACAAGCATTTCGGCTTAGGTGATTCGAGATGGGATTATATCCATGATGTTGCTAAGAAGCTATTCGACCGAGGCAAGATTGACGACATACGCATCTACCAGGAAAACAAGCTCAAGACCATAAACGAAGACCTCGTCAAAATTGATGAACTTTATAACAACGCTCTGGATAAATATACAACCGCTATGAACGCTATCAATAAGGGTGATGCGACATTGATGACAGAAGAAGAATTGCAGGAAATGCTAGGCTGTATATCTAGGGACATTCCTCGCATCAGAAGGCGATGTAGGTGCCGTGGGAGGTTATGGTAATGGATTTGGCACTTATAGGAATAGTAGCAGGCAGTGCTGGCGGAGTCGTTGTAGCGTGCTTTAGTCTCGGTAGAAGAATTGGTAAGTTCAGCAGTGACCAAGAGAATTCTAGTAGGATTGTTGGGGATTTAGCCAATGAGTGTGAAAATCTTGCGGTTAAGGTTAACGATACCGGGAATAAGGTTGAAGTTTTAGAAGCCACCTTCAAGACATTCCAAATAGGTTATGAGAGAGTTTCTACGAATAGGAACAATATCAAGTCTGATGTAGCCAGTATAGATAAAAGAGTTGCAGTCCTCGAATCGAAGGAGAACGAAAAATGAATAGGTATGCAATTATAGCAAAAGGTAGACCTCTAGCCGATATTGAGAGGATTGCAAAGGAGTATGGTGGGAGTGATATGACGTATGCTCCAGCAGTTGGTCAGCTATTCTGCACTCTTGACCCTAGTGCAGCGGCTAGATTAAACAATGTAGACGGCCTAACTGTTAAACAGTTGAAGAGAGTTTCCACAAAGTATACCGATGCACTTCAGGTATCAGTTCCTGAGAAGCAGATAACCTTGCCGAGGCAGGGCCTTGCGACGCCACTGGACACTTATAGCGCCCTGGTCAGTAGTACCGCACCTTACTGGTATGAGGTAGCCAGCTCATTTGACCCTCCAATAACCGGCGCTGGTGGAACCTGTGCAATTCTCGATAGTGGTGTTCGTAAAACCCACAGAGGCCTATTGGGCAAAGTCATATATGAGAAGAATTTCAGCAACTCCCCGACCCTTGAAGATATTTACAATCACGGGACGGCGGTAGCTTATGCACTATGCGGAGGCCAGTTTGCGGAGCACCAAGACCAAGGAATTGCTCCGGGCGTACTAGTCGTAAGTATAAAGGTGCTTGATGATGACGGGGAAGGTGACGAGGAAAATGTTGTTCTTGGCCTGAATGAAGTAATTAGGTTGATTGACGAGGCATATGATGCAGGTCATGTCTCGTTAGACCCGGAAGTTATTACGAGTGTTAATTTATCCTTCGGTGAGCCAGATGATGGTGACCCTGATAACCCACTCAGAGTTGCCTGTAGAGCAGTAAGAGGTGCCCATGAAGAAAAATATGGCTGGAAGATGCCAGTTGTCGCTGCTGCTGGTAATGGTGGCCCTGTTCCTGGTTCGATTGTTTGTCCTGCCTGTGACCCAGAGGTATGGGCTGTTGGTGCCGCCAATATTTCTCCTTATGGAGTATCCAGTTACTCATCTAGGGGGCCGACACTCGAAGGTCATGTGAAGCCGGATATCGTGTTCTATGGCACAAACATTACCCTAGCGTCTTCAGCGGATGATGATTCTTACGTTGTTAAGAGCGGAACCAGCTTTGCAGTACCGTTTGCCGTTGGTGCAGGATTTAATCTGTGGGAAATTCTTAGGCGGGTTGACCCCGAAGGAGCGGAGTCACTAACGACCGAGGAGCTTCTACACTGGATTTCTCAAGTCTCCGTGAAGCCCGAAGGGCTACCTGTAGATAAGGACAACGATTACGGTTATGGTTTACCATCAGGGGGTGTGTTAGCACAGATGATGACAGGTGCTGCCGTTCCTGGTCTTATCACTTCTGGAATAATCAGCATGGTTGTGCCTATTATGGGCTTAGCTATGGTGGGAATGATGATGTCAGGGATGACAAAGGGAATGAGGGGGTAATATGGTATATCAGGTCGGTGACCCATTCGGTGCCCAGTTAAACAGGTTAGTATTCAAGCCACTAGCAATTGCTAATGAGAGGATATTCTATCCACATACTAAACTGTTCCATTGGGGTCTGATATATGATTACGTTAAGGCTGAAGATGACTATGTGGTTATCGAAAGTTTGGTAGACAAGAGGGGTATCACGATTGGTCGACTATCGGATTATGATGATTATAAGGTATTCAGACCAAACATACCGAACACTAGGCATCTTGGAAAGATAGCATGCCAAAAAATAACGAGATTTAGTGACAGTCCTTACGACCATTGCTTCATAGCATCATTGCCATTTCAGTGCGTTGGTGTGTGGACCAAGCAATTATTCACTGAAGGTCAATGTCACGCAATAACAGCAGGAGAATTACCATATTGTCGGAATAGAGTATTTGTATGCACAGAGGCAGTTAACTTTGCTTGGGCAATGGTAGGTTTCCGAATTGTGTCAAGAGGCGTTAAACCGATACCATCTGCTTTCATCGAAGCGGTAGAGGAAGGCAGACTTATCGAAGTTACCTAAGAGCGAGGAGGCAATTATGGCAGAAGAAAATGATGATATGATGAGTCAAATGATGCTAGGTGTAGGTGCCATGATGGCGCTTGTTGTTGGTATGTCTATGGTTTCAATGTATACGCCAACAGCACCCGAAGTAATCTATTATGATTGCCCCCTCTGTGATGAGCAATTCACTTCGGAGGCTGACCTTATTAGCCATTTTGAGAGTGCCCATCCTAGCGAACCAATCGACATAATTTGGGAGTAAGGAGGAAGGAAATGAGTAGCGAAAAACTAGTCAAGGTTGAGATGCTGGAATCAGACGACCCAACATTCGAGGCCGGTGCATCCAAGACTGCGAGAGCACTGCTGACTAACCCAACAGCAGCTCCGTTCACCTATGACGTTGAACTCTATTTGGGCGTTAGTAAGGTTGTAACGTCCGGGGTCGGGTCAATCGCAATTCCAGCAGGACAATCGCAGAATGTGGACTTCACAATTACCATGCCTCTTGTTGAAGGTGTCTACCCGGTATATCTTGACATAACAGTTGGCGGTACTCTTATTGCCCACTACAAGGCAACGGAGGATGTGACGATTGAAGTCACCCCCGCCATAACCGTCGGTCCGATAACCTGGGTGTAAGGAGGTTGACATGCCTGAGTTTAATCCTGGTGTCCAAAAGACGGCAGTAGTCGAGATGACCAATCCAACCGGTATAGCTCTGGACTATAGGGCAACCCTGTATATGGGTGCTGGTATGACGCCTGTGTCCACAACCGTGTTTGGCTTAAATGCAGGAGAAGCCAGCAATATCCAGTTCCCTGTAACCATGCCTTTAGAACCTGGGTCATATCCTGTGTTTTTCATTGTCTGGTCAAACTCCGTACAAATCGGCACGTATAGAGCGACAGAGGACATTGTAATACTGCCTTCTACAGATTACCCTGCCTTAATTAGCTATACCCCATTGTCGTCGTACCACGAAGGCAGACTCCTTGCTGATGTATCCTGTGTTCTACCACCTAGTGGTTATCCTAAACCAATAGGCTACAGCACGGCCGTTGCTCTGTATTTGATGATTCCAGGTAGTGCTATGCCTCTTAGGTGTGATGGAGCAGCTAATGTCGATACGGTGATATACACTAGGTTATTCGGGAATTGCCCTCTCTGCGATTCACCATTAGATGAACCAAGTTCTATTTACAATGTTGGCGTTGAAGCAGACATAAAGTATATAGACTGCTCTGCACCAAGCGAACCTGTTAAATCGTATGCAAGGTTCCTGCCTCCAGGTACATATCCTCTGTATTTCATAATCGCTTTCTATGATACGTATGGAACAAATGTTGAATACGTCAATGTAAGAGTAAGCGACCTTGTTGTTAGTGCAGGATGCCTGAGTAACTTCGTATACAGTGAGCTTGAAGCACTGAGAGGCGTTGTTTATACCAGAAACGGCTCTAGTTTCAAGTTCAAGGTAACAAACAATGGCACGCAAGTAGAGACCCATAAGATTTGGGTGTGGCGATATAGAACAGGTTCCACTCCAGGTTCTCATTGGAACAGAGATTCCTCCATCCTCATAGATGATTTCGATGTTACCCTTGCACCTGGAGCGAGCATAGTGCTTCAGACCAGATACTACATGGGTGATGATGGTTACACGTATTGTCACTTTGCCGTTGATGATGCTGGCGGTAAGTCAGATGAAGGATGTGTTATTGTCTACTAGGAGGTTGATAATTGGAGTTCGGCGAAATACTCAAGCTAATATCCGAAGAGGATGATACATACCATTCTTGGTTTGTTGTTTGCATGACTACGGATAAAGAGATGGAAACTGGTCTCAACCATCTGCCTAGACTGATAAAGCATAATGGTGCACTGTTTGACTTCGGCGAATGGAAACAGACTCGTGTGGATACCAGTGGGATGCTATTCAACATTGACATAGTATACTTCAACATAGTTCCTCCCACAAAGCACTGGGAAACTGATTATGGAATTCGTATCGCAAGTCTTGAGGTAATAGATATAGTTAAGGGGATTGAGCCAGGATACATTGTATCACAAGAAAGTCTAGCTAGATTCGTGTTGGAAATGAATGCCGGCGAATCGGATGTCATCAATATAGGTGACAGGTATTGGTTAGAGACCTCTGGTTATATACCACTGGGTTATATGCCGTTATCTAACTAGGAGGTAAAACATGCCAGGAATATCAGTGATAACGATTGGCGAAGACCAATGGGCAGTCGATGTAGCTATATCGCAAGCAGAATTGGAGCAGGGTCTCGGTGGCCTTGCGTCCATACCTGCAGGCGCAGGGATGCTTTTTGATTTGACAACTCCTCAGGCTATCGAGGTGACTACGGAGCCAATGCTATTCAATATCGACATCATCTTTATATCGGAAGGTCTTCTCGTTGTTGACATTGAGAGTAATGTTGCTCCGGGCCACCTCGTTTCTGAAGCAACCCCAGTACGATATTTTCTGGAGGTTAATGCGGGCGAAGCAAGTGATGTTAGCGTTGGTGATAATGTGACAATTAGCGATTATTCCTATACAGAGCCTAGCATCATCAGTCAATGGATGCCGAGCATACTCCAAATTGTCGTACTGGGGCTTGTGTTTGGGATGATGAACGGAATGATGGGTAGCATGGGAGGACCAAAAGATGCGACGTATAGTAAGAAGTATTTGCCTGAAGGCATAAAGCCACCCGGGAGGGTAGGGATGGAGAAGAAGAAGAGTTCTAATCCTGGAAACCCCGGTCACAATCCTGGTAACCCGGGAAATCCTGGTACTACCGTAACTTGCCCTATATGCGGTGCTGTCCTAGAGGTTCCTCAATGGAATAAGACTTCCAGGTCAGATGTTCTATCTAAGCACCTAGAAAAGGAATGCTCTAGTAATTCAGGTCCCTCGACAGATTGGGGGAAAGTGCAATTTTATGGAGGAAAGAGCAAGGGAGGGAAGATATTTTGGTACGACTCTACCGGACAGTATCCGCTAGACATTGATGCGTTGCGATGGGATAATAACATTGATGATGCAATCTCCGTAGTAAGGCTTACCAATCCAACAATGCTTCAGAACCTGAGGAGTGATATGAAGCCAGACGAGTACGCTGGTATAATAGAACTTGGTAACACCGTTGTTATGGTGGGTGATGCTGACGGCTATCATGATGTAAAAGTCTTTCCCAACCTTAATGCTGCAATAACTGAGGCAAAGAAGCTGGTAGGCAGATTTAAGAGCTATGATAAAATGTATGATAGCGGATACCTTAGCAAGAATGGCTACTTGGGTTTACCCAGAGGTGGAGCATAGAAATTAAGGCCAGAGGGAGATTGGATGGGAAGTTGGCAATAGGCGAAAGGTGGTAAATACAAGACTGATATTAGTAACTCGGTCACTTCCCACTCGAAAGCTGATAGTGAGCAAGCGTATAATGCGTAACAAGCTAGTTTCTGAGCATAGCGAAGGGGTAACTACCTTTGAAGTCTAGCTTGAATGTAAATAGCGACGAACCACTCACGAGAAGCGTTATAACGCTTAAATAAGACAAGCCGGTATTAAAATGCGTGATAGGTAAGTAATGGCAAAAGAATTAGACATCTATGACGACGATGATGGCATGATGGATACCATGATGACTACCATGTTCATGGTTATCATGCTTATCGCTGTCGTCTCGATTATCCCAAGCATAGCCCAAGCTGCCAGTACTTCGCAGGGCACTCTTGCTCTTGGGCTTAATGAACCCTATAATGTGACGGCAACGGTGACAGTCCAGAGTGTCGAGTTCGATGATGCAATGCAGTCAGTCGTGGTTCACAATGACGGCGGCTTCGTAGTCTATGTAAAGTTAAATGACCAAAGTGGTAATGCTAACATCCTCAATAGCAATGAAACCATAGAGTTTACTTACAATACTCATGTTATTGAGAGGGTGTTCTACTACACGCTTGGTGGTCAATCTGGTATAAGAATCATAGGGACAGGGTAATGGTAAAACTGAGAGTACCAGATAAACCAGAAAAAATGACCGCCTTGGAGATAAGAGATGCATTATTGTCTCTCTCTCCCGAAGAAAGGAAGTTTGTAATATCTGACCCCGAGCCTGGAGAATATTCGGTGTATTCGATTGCGAAGTCAAATTCTGGTAATCCGGTAAAAAAGATAGCGATTGAGTGCGATTTATTACCAAAACAGTAGAAGGGAGGTGGAACAATGGGAGTAGAGAAAATCTATCTAGACCCCAATGCTCAGGCCTACACCGACGATGAGATTGTGGGCAAAGTCAACACCGCAGCAGTCAGCATCAGCAGGGCGGAAGCTATAGAGGAAGCGGCTTTGCCTGCAGAGAGTGCAACCTTCCAGAAGGTGACGGAAGCGGAGACTACAAAGATTGCAGACTCTTTTGCTACCGGCGAAGCAGCCAGAGATGCTATCGTAGCCCTAGCTGATGATGAGCGTAAAATTGTTGTCTCAAGGCCTGCAGTCGGACAGAAGAAAATCTATGCCGTCCAGACCCACTCTGATGGTAAAACCGAAGTCGAGCAAAGCGATACTGCGGAGAGCTAAATGGCTGTGGAGAAAGAGTATCCTGCTCATCCTAGCCTAACCGGTGGGGCAGAAACTGGCTTACATAAGCACAAACTCAATGATTGTGCCGTGCCCGATAGTTCCGTTGACTTCAATAAACAGCAGGCGATTGCTTTGGTTATTGAGAACAGGATTGATGACCCTAGCACGCCTGCTGATGGTCAAATCTGGCTAAGGACTGATTTGTAATGGCTTGATTGCTAGACTGGAGTTAAGCTATGGATTTTGCCTTTTTACATTCAGCTACCGATATTGGCAATTTAAGTGTATATACTTTCCATGACCAAAATCTAGGGGTTGCTGATGTTGGTAGATATATTATTGTTGCAGCTATGGCACGTAAGGCTGGAGCAGCAACAACGATAACTAGCATTACAGTTGGTGGTGAATCGGCGACAATAGTCAAGCAAGTTACAAATAATATCACAAACACTGACATTGCCGGTATTGCCATCGCCGCCGTCCCTACGGGAACAAGTGGTGATATAGTTGTAACCTTTGGTGCAGGAATGGTGCGTTGTGCCATAGGTGTATATCGAGTGGTCGGAATAGATAGTGCTACACCCGCTGATTCGGGTAGCAGCATTGCTGATGACCCAACCTGTTCCCTTGATGTTCCTGCTGGCGGGTTTGCAATCGGAACCGGATTAACAGCCAAAGCCGCCTCAGCTTCCTGGACTGGGTTAACGGAAGACTATGACGGAACACTTGAGACTTATGTCACCTATACGGGTGCAAGCGATGAGTTTGTAGCAGAACAAGCAGGACTCACTATCGTTATTGACTTTGCCTTGTCAGCAGAGTCCGTTGGTGTTTTCGCTTCTTGGGCCCCAGTGGGAGGAATTACATACTATCATGGGTTAAGTATTCAGGGGGTAGGTGAACTAGCTTTATGTGATGTAGGAATCAATCCGCTAAGAATAAGGAAGGGTGGTACCACATACGGGATAGAGCTAGTAGCCACTGATGCTCCCAACGCCTCAGCGGTAAGGATTAAAACCGGGGCGGGAATAAAGGCAATAAGGAAGTATACTTGATGTCTAGGCAAATAATGAGAATGATGTGAAATGCCGACAAGAACACGCATTGTCCACTTATATGAAATCGGGCAGGATAACTCAATCACCGAGTCCGAGGTTTATGAGTATGCCGCTGCGTCATTTGAGGAGCTTAGTTCCATTGTGACGTATGGCCTTGTGTTTTGGCTTATGGGGATTGCAGGTATGGCAATGAGTAAGTATGCAGGAGGGTTGAAATGAACTACAGGGAGATAGCCGTGTATTTCGAGGATGGGGACAGGTTAGTTTCGAGGTTCAAAGACTGGCTGATGAGCCAAATCAAAGACGAGGATAAAGCACAGAATACCTACGATAATGTTGCTGGTAGAATAGAGAAGTATTTCCCCACTATAACCCCGTCTCTTAGAAACATAGCGTCTGAGGAGAGAGGCCATCGGACTACGCTTAATGATATTAAATACGGGCTAGATTCCTTAACACGCCGTGTCGCAATAGAAACTCCAGGTGGAACGACACTGAATCCTGGCAGCATAGTCACTTATGAGGAATACCTTGCTGAGTCCAAGCGGGCACGTAGAGATGATAAACTCCCTGCTACAGGTAGGCCTTTTGTCAGTAGACTTTGAGGATAATATATACCAAGAAGAGGATACAAGTATGGTAATGCGGGAAGCAAGGCGCCCAGGTAAGAAGGATAGAGGCTCGGTTGTCATCAACCAATACATAAAGAATAGGGTGGAGATAATCTCTCAGGATTGGCAAATCGTAGAGAGGCTGAAAAACAGGATGAGTGAAAGTATTTTCGCTGGGAATATAACCAAAGGGCTTTCTCCTATTGGCCCTAATGATGAATTAGTGATGGACTTTTTACCCCTAGCAATAAAAAGGACGGTAATCTGTATCTTATGTTTAACCGCTCCGCAGAACTAGGAGTCTAAATAATGGAGTATTTGGCCAACATGCTTAGTATTTCGTTGACCTCATCTTCCGTCTTGGCTAATCTTGATATTCTTACCGCTTCCCTCGGGTCTGGCATGCCATAACCGTAGCGATTCCAAACCTCTCCTGCTATATATTTGGCAAGTTGCTGATTGAGGTGTTCCCGCTTAATCAATGTGTTCTCAGTAACGGTAATAAAGTCTCGCTTGCTATATGGCTTAAAGTGCAGTATCATAAACCGTGATAGTAATTCCCGGGGCATCCTAATCGTGTTAGACGCCGCAAATATTCTGGTATCTAACTTCTCCTCTCTATGTTTACCGTACTTGGCCTCAGAAATAATACCTGTCTCGGCTAAGGACAATAGGATTGATATATCTTTGGGACCAATCCTGTCTATCTCGTCAACCAGCAATATTGTTGGCTTAATATCGAATAATATTTGTGATATTCCGGCCTTTGTCGCCTGAGAACCTAGTATATAGGTTGCTCCAATCCTTGATAGCTCTATTAGGAACATTGTCTTAGCACTGGCAGGAACACCTGTTAAAAGAATATGAATTGGTTTATCCGAAGTCAATGCTCTCTTGAATAGGATTTTTAGGTCATCGTAACCTATGATGGTATCAAATAAGTCATCTGGCATGGGTGCTTCCATTTTTGTTTCCGTGGCAGAATTGATAGCAAGTTTACCGTCAATAAGCATTACGACAAAATTTCTACCAATATTAGATAACCTATATCCCTTATAACTATTAGACGAATACTCAAGGTCTAATAACCCTTTGAGAAATAGATTGGTTATCGTTGCGGTATGAACCCTAACATCACGCCACTCCCAACCTAGTTCGCATTTGCCTCCTTCGTCGAAGGCATTGGCAGGTAGAGCATCCTCAAAGTGTTTAATGGTTACCAGCGCCTCTTTATCCTTATCGGATAATTCTTGCATGACCATCTCCTTCAGAGCATTATTGAGCGGGCGATACTAACTTGAATAATATCGCCCGCTTGGCCCGGGTTATTTGAGTATGAGGTAGACAATCGTTTGGCCATCTTCGACTGTCTTTCGTGACGATGCACTGCCCTTGAAATACGAGCGCCATCTGGACTGTATTTTGGTGGCCTCTATTGGGGGGTTGGCAATGACTCTGATGGCTTGGCCCTTCTTCATCGTAGTACCCATCTCCTTTAGAGGGTAATACTTACCAGTCCGTGCAGGTAATTCGGGCATCTTGTCCACGACTTTGGCATCCAGTTTCTCAACCACAGGTTTCACCTCCTTTCTTATTATTTGGTTAACCAATTTTCGGATTTCTTTCTTCTCTTTGAGGATAGGCCCATCGTGCTTCACTATAATCTTACCATTGTGGGTCTTAGCTATCTTTCCCACTGTCTTACCTCCTTTTCTAAGAACATGACTGGTTTTCTGCACCACCCTTAATTCTCCCGACTTGGCCAGACAGTATTTTATACCTTTCTTTACTATTTGCCTCTTTTCTCGCCAATTCAACAATCTCTTCCTTACCTTTCTCGGTAAGTATTAGGTGCCTTTTATTTAAGAGGCATTGTAGCTTCTTGAAGTCCATACACATTGAACACTCTTTGGGTCTATCCATAAATATACACTCTGCTGTCTTGTCGCTCATATCACTTAATCCCCCTCTCTTTACATATCGCCTCATAAGCCATATTAACAAATTGCGTTAAGAATGTCAAGCCCTTTCCCGCTTTGTCTGGATGAATTTTTGACATGATTTCTCGGTATCTTTGCTTAATCTCCTCATCAGTATTAGTTTTGTCAAGCCCTAGAACTTGATAGGGGTTAGGTATGCGAGATGACATAGCCCCAGCGGGTATGCTAAACGAGTTAAACATCTTAATGAGTTGGTCATAGTCAATATGCTCAGTCATAAACTCATTCAATCCCTGGTATATATCACTGGAGACTCTCTTTATCATTCTATCGAGCGGGTCTTCTTTTCCGTGTCTATTATATGTCATTAACCTAACTCCCTATAACATTATGTTTTGGAGGAGTTGTTCTATGCTTTGTGTTCTCCCAATCAATATGGTCAACCTGCATAGGAAATGAGTTTGGTTTGGTATATCCACAAAAAACACAGCCCGCTTCTGTATCTGCTATCCCTACCTGGTCTTTGGGGAACTGAGGAAGCGAGGGCTTAAACCAGATTGCTCGATACCTGTGACCTAACAACCAACATAAGTGTTTCCGTAATTTCATGGCTTGGTCTCCTTCACTGCCTTATCGTAGCACTGTGAGCATCTTGGTGAAATATACTCCGGCTGCTTAGGGTAGCTCCTTTGATACATGGGCATTTGTTCTCGTATAAGAAATGTACCCTCAAAGTTTGGCCAATAGTAGTAGCCCGTCGATTGCATACACACCGGGCATCTCATTATGTAATTGCCTTCGCAAATTCGTTCAACCCCACTTGGGTATCAATATGGTATAGTCTTACATACTTTATACCATTCAGCTCTCTAGTGCTGGCTTTGTCAAATACTCTCTTCGAGCTGAAATCAACATCCGGGAATTTTATCCTTGCTCCCACAAACTCCACCTCGATTTCATTGAGAGTCGGATACACAAAGTCCCTAGGGTGTAGGCATCCACAATGTCCATTAACTCTGATGGATTGTCCAAGTATTTTATATTTCTCGTCGCTTAGGGGGTATCTCATTTCGTGTAATTCTACAGCAGCATAGTAAGGCAACCCTGGGCCACTGCAAGAAGCAACGTAATAATACCAGGCTCTTTCAAAGAACCACTCGCCTAGTCTACCAGCGACAGTGCAATGAACTTCTCCATCCGTTTGCACAGGCACACAAGTTATACCTGCCAGATACAACTCTTCCCGTATGTGTTTGTCGGCATCCACATTTCCAGCTAAGTTAATCACTTGAATTTATCTCCTTGTAAGCAACAATTCCACCCTATTTACCAAATACTCGGCTTCTATATCGGTTAAAGAAGAGGTGAGTTCCTTAACCTTGTTAATTGCTTCGTCCCTTTTCTTCTGTTGCAGGAGCATTGTCAACTCGACTCCGAAGATAATGCAGTTCATTGTCCATGTATTATTTGGCATAATTAACCTCCTTTCCTTTAGGCTGCATTACATCTTAATTTAGTTCTCCAAAACAGATGCGACACTAAATACTCCGGTTTCAGGATCCATAGTCACCTCTTGCTTTGCCCTCGGGTCATGGTCAAGGTCACCATCTTTGATGGGTATAGGTGTTATACCTCTCTTGGTTAAATGTTCCACATTCTCCTCGGTCATGTCGGATTCCCATACTGGCATTTCTGTGGCACTAGGAATGAACGCACAGAAAATCCCGGGAAAGTCTTGTGGTGCTTCTTCCATACTCTCATAATGAGCTTGCGGGATTGCATTATTATGAGCAAGCAATACCACGGTTTTGCCTAGCTTTAACTCTTTGGGGATAAATGGTATTCTTTTGCTTATTCCCATTACCCTTGCCTCTTGCAAGAATGATAATGGTGAATAAGATGACTCGCCGACCCATAATAAACCATATTTAGGACTTAGCTCGATAAACTTGTCCGGGTCACACATGTAACAAGGTCTTATTGCATCCTTGCAGCCGTGCATATCCGACTCGTTATCATGTATCCCGAACATAGCCATAGGGTCTAACCATTGGAATGCTCTTGAGAACTTTATTCCGGCACCACAGGTAGGGCAATACTCAATTAAATAAGGTAGCCTATCGCAGCCTGCGTTAAGCACTCCCCCAACTAAATATAGCCCTCCCACAACACGGTAACCACATCCCCTTTTCCCTTCACTTGCCATAATGATTTACCTCCTTAATATCATCAAAGCCCAATTGATGGGCGATTGGCTCCCATTTATAAAAGTACAAGTGGTACGAGTGCTTACTCACCTTATCATATATTGGTCTATCCGACATACAAATAACCTCAGTGTTAAGGTTATCATAGTCGATGACCATTCTGTCTCTATCGTTTACAATAATGATGCCCTTCCCCTCTTTTTGGGCCTTCTGAACATCACGGGCCCTTACTGCTACGAAAAGTCCCTCGGGGGTAAGCTCAACCATTGTGCCTTCCATTGTCTCAGTCCTTGCTTAGGGTCATACCGGGTGGGTATCCTCCAACTATTGCTATTCCAGTGATTGGTTTATCATTTTTAGGCATTGTGTCAAGGATTAGCCGATGTTTCAAAAGCTCCAATATCGAAATAATCTCAAGGACTGACACCCCGCCTTTAATCTTTTCGGATTCATCCATAATCAAATCGTATATATCCGACCCCAGTTTCGCCACGTCTATATTGTGCTCCTCTACATCAACCATATCATTACCCCCTATTGTCTTATTTAAGCGTTATAACGCTTCTCGTGAGTGGTTCGTCGCTATTTACATTCAAGCTATACTTCAAAGGTAGTTACCCCTTCGCTATGCTCAGAAACTAGCTTGTTACGCATTATACGCTTGCTAAGATGTATTGATAGTCCCGTCAGTGTCAAGCTCGCTTCTTTATCCCTCTCTTTTTTTTATATCGGTTAAGCTGTCGCTCTCTTTCAACCCGCTCCCGATTCTGTCGTGCCTTCTCCTCTTCTTCCTCACCTAATGGATTTTTCCACTTATTCATAATTTTCACGGCTCTCTAGGTGAGTATTTTTATCCAGTATCAACAAAGCCAAATTCCGGCAATGGTTTATCATTGTCACAAAGAATCTCCTTAGCGGACTCAATCGCTAACCATATTTTATTAGGCTCGTTACCATCAAGAAATGCAGAGGAGTATTGCTCGTTAACCTCATTATACCATCGGCATAGTATTTGAGGGAATGTTTCATGTCCTACCAAACAGAGCTTTGATTTTCCTATTACAACATAAGGTTCATCAAGTCCATCCAAACCCTCAATTTTACCATTAAACTTCTTAGCAATAGCGGTGTGGAAGTAATTAAACTCGTCTTTATTAATCACAGCGTCTTTCCTTTTGGTACCCGAGTGAAGCAAATCTCAGGAATTGACATAATTTGGTCAGCAAACGAAAAATGTGGCTTCTGCTCATCTACGGTGAGGCTTTGCCAATGTATCAGTATTAAGTCTCTACTCATTGGTTCGACGAGACTATCAATGTAATGCTCAAAGGCTATTTGTTCCCTCACTTTGTCTATCTCGACCTCTTCGGTAATTAGCCAAGACTCATTAGACTCGGGGTCTAATCTTGTACCCCTACATCGAGGACATAGCATCTCATCCATTTGCCCCGTAGGGACTGTACCTACACCATGACAATAACTACACTCCTCAGGCTTTGGGATAAAGGCAAAGGCTCCAATCGCTTGCGCCATAGTATTAAGCTGACTATCCGTAGCTTTTCCTAAATAATACCAACTTAAATGGTTTCTCAGTATCATCTTAATATTGTTCCTAGACACAGATGGTTCATTGGTCTTGGTAGTGTTAAGTATTCCCAATATTCCCTCAATCTCATCGACTGTTAGGCGCAATGTGCCTGATATTGGATGTATGCCTTTCTCGTCCTTGAAGAAGAATTTGCCTATTTGTATACCCATTGGATACCTCCAATTCCAGTTATCTCTGCGTCGATACCCATTTCACTCAATCTTCCTCACACCTATAGTGCCTCCCCGACACATCACCACTACACGCTGGGCACAAGACTGATTTATTGGATGAGAAGTCTGGTATTTCATCATCCGATGTCTCATCATTAGGACTCCAGTCCTCGGGCATGTAAGCCCATCTACATCCGCACTCAGGACATATCATATTATGCCTCTAAGGACAAAGTATAGGAGTATTCCACAGAATACTAATCCGATAATTGCCAATATTAAAAGAAACCATCTAATGCTTGTCATTATTATTCTATCAGCCTAAATTGACCAGTCTCGCTATCTAACGCCACCTTGCCCTTTGGCGCCAGAGGGGTATGGGGCTTAAATACTCTTGACTGCGCTGGTAGTTTTCCATTATGCTCTATAACCTTATCCTCGTTATAATTAGAATAGTCGGGTCGCCTACCCCTCATATCCGATATACGCTTAGCCCACCATTGAACCCTGCCATCAACCATGGTATCCACTGCCTTTTGGAGCCAGACAACGTAACTATCGGTTATTGGAGACTTACTCCACATCCCAACGATAACGCCCTTTCGTGGCTCATCATTAAAGATGGCCTCCTTCTCTATGAGTAATCCAAAGGTATGCTCACCGCTGTCCTCTAGCTCAAGATGAGGCAGGCTGCCGGTATAGTCAAGCTCAGGCTCTTCCGTAAGTTTATCAAATATCTTATTGGTAATATTCTCCAGGCCATCTCGCATCTCATCATACATTGACTCGCCATATTCCTCACGAAAAACCTGTTTAATTCTATCCTTTAGCCAATCTTTGTCTAGTGGCATTGGACACCTCCTTATTCGTAGTCAATAATTAGCTTCCCATTAAGATGGTCAATCTCATGGCAGGCAACCCTTGCCTCAAATCCCGATAATTTATACCTGAATGACTTACCGTATTGATTAACCCCTCTCACTGTTATCCCTTTTGGTCGCCTGACTAATATAGGAGTTTTAAGAGTATCGGGCAGCGAAAGGCATGATTCTCCTCGGACACAGTGACCTCTCTCCTTAATGATTACTGGATTGACAAAGCACATGGGTGGGTATGAGTGTGCCTTAATGATACAGATTCTTTTATTGAAGCCGAGTTGATTAGCAGACAAACCTACGGTAGGCACTTCCTTAGTTGACTCTTCCAGCTTGGTAAGTAAAGCCTCAACAATTTTGGTTACGTCTTCGGAGTCACTAACGGGCTTACATTCTTTTCGGAGTTTCTGTATATCGGTAACTATTTCCATATTTACACCAATCCAAAGTCCTCTAAGGTTGCAGCCAGCCCATCAATATCATCACCGAGTATTTCGGCAATGACAGTCTGGGCGAGCCTTCCTTCATCATTGATGACCTTAAACTTATTATTGGTACACCTAAGCCCCTCGTAGCAAGGGCAGATGTCGCAGGGGATTTCCTCATCACATGGTTTTTTACCATAACAACAAGGACAACCCTCCCCTCTCTTAAGCCTATTGGCCTCTTCGGATGTCATATCATTAGTTAATGAGTAAACATCCCAAGGTTCACCACACCTAGTGCATAAAATATCCATTCTCAATCTCCTTTAAGTTAGCAGGAAGTGCATATATCTTCTCTTTGCCAATTATTCTATCCCAGGCATAGGCCGTGTGCCTTATATCCCACCCTCTGTATTGAACACCGTCAATCGAGTCGGTATGCAGAAGCAAGGCAAATCCCCTTTTCCCTCTACCATAAATGGGATTATGCTTGATATAAGGGAAGGTACCAATCACGGTTACGACTTTCTTCCTTGATAGCCTATACTCAAACATGATTGGCCCAATACTAGACCCTATGTTGAGTTCCATCCATTTCCATAGTGCTTCACGCATTGACTCGGTGTATGAACCAAGTGCCTTGCCGTGTCCTTTTTTGGCAGACTCGTCCAGTAAATCCAATAGCTTGACGGGGAAAGGTTCGCCGGTCCTTTTATGCGACTCTATAAGTTTCCGTACAGGCTTAGCCTGTCGGAACGGCATTATACCCCGCCATCTTCCATTGCTTAAATATATCATTGGCTAATTACTGGCATGACCTAAGAAATGCTTCCATGCCTCCTTCGGCAACTATCCGATATAATGGGCAGGAGCTTTTAGAATCATCCGATAAGGTGTTAAGTTGAGTTCCGACCATTACGCCCGGGTGATTCTCAGCCAGCTCCGTTTTGGGATTTGCGGTAGGACAATAGTCCTGTATCGGGCACTTGTAGCACTTAATTGTTCTCACTAGAGCCTCCCTTTTAAGGCAGGAACATCTTTTAATTTAGGCATCCCAAAATATAGGTCTCGCTCAATTCTCAAGCCAAGTCCTACCTCCACCGACTTTAACTCAGACAGACTAAACGAACCCCACTCAAGTTCAAAGCCATCAACCAGACCAAAGAACATGTCTTCCCCGTCAAACTCGGTCGCATACCATGTCCAACTACCAGTCGGGTCAAAGAACTTTACCACGCATATATGTTCGTCAGGCTCTTTTCCATCCTGACTCCCAATCTTCGTAAACCCTTCCCTTATTTCCTTCGTCAGTAATTCCATTTCTCACCTTCCTTTAGCGGTGTGTAAATTACGGTAAGTATATTACTCTCTTATTTCCTGGGGATAGACGTGCCTCTGATAGGGAATATTTCCGCTAGCCGTTTTTGTCCTTCCATTCTTGCCTTCTCTATTGCATCCCGCTGTGCCCTCTCCAGAGCCTCTATTTCATCCTTAGTCGTTGAGGTTCCATTACGGAAGAGTTTACCCTCATTGGCACGTTCTTTGTCTTTTCTTTTGCTCATATTGTCCTCCTACTTCTTCGCCCTTCTCCTCATCAGCAAGAAGTTCCACAAGCAGATACCTCCGAAGATACAATTGGCTATAATAAGATTGTTGAATAGTTCCGCCCTCACAAATACAATGGCAACTAGTGTTGAGGCGAAAATCTTGAAGGCCAATGACTTGCGGAATCCAAGTGATAGAAGAAATTCCATCATTGGATTACCCTCTTTACAGGTGCCTTTCTGTTTAACACCTTTCCAGGTTAGACAGGCATCGAGAGCATTGAGACCAACGAGGGAGCTACCAAGTGCTATATGCTCAATCATTTCGGTTCCCTCTTTCCGTCTTATTGCGGTTCCTTATTTAACCGCTCTCTGTTCCACACCCTCCACTTACGAAGGGCTAGTTGATACTTATGATGACTGGAGAATTGGTATCTCCTAGGGTACTTCACTTTTAACCTCGGGTTTGTTGACAATCTCGATTACGCTTCGTTCCAATCCACCCTGTAGTGTTGCCAGGGTTTCTCCGACAATTACTAAGTGGTTCGCCTCTCTTGCCAGGCGACTTGCATTGAGGTAATAAGACGTTGTGTCATGGGTATCTCGCAATTTATTATAATACCCATAGATGTTCTCAAGTAGTTCGTAATAAGCCACTCGTGCCGTTGTTAGTAATGCCTGATAGTCTAATTTAGCTTGGTCATAACTTAGGTCATTCTTTGTTACTTCCATTTTGTAACCTCCTTTAACTTACTTGCTCATTCCTGCCCACAAATCGTAACTTGTGGGCAGAGTCAGCAGGTTAGCCATTAACATCATGTATATCTAGCTTCATATCCATTTGCCCTCCCAATACTTAGTTCTGTGCTAGTGCCATCAAGCCGGTAATATAAGCAGCGGCAAAAGAAGTCCCGCTCTTCTCACCATAATCATCGTCAGGCAAGCAAGAGTAAACATTCACGCCCAGTGCATACATGTCAACCCACGGACCACGGTTGGACAATGCTGCTAACTCACCGTTTTCATCTACTGAGCCAACTGCGATGACACCAGGTAAGCACGCTGGATACACTGAGGCATTTTCCCCATTATTACCGGCAGCAGCCACAACAATGATGCCTTTCTTGATTGCGTTAGCTACGGCGTTCTCTAGGTCGAGATTCGTTTCGTTTATGGCGCAACTAATGTTGATTACAGTAGCACCTTCTTCGACGGCCCAGTGTACCGCCTTGGCCATATCTAAAGGATTGCAGCGACCTATGCCATCAGCTACCTTTGCGTTAATGAGTGGGTAACCCGCAGCGACTCCGGTAATACCTATATCGTTATCCTTGGCGACTATAATGCCTGCTACGTGAGTACCATGACCATGGTAGTCCCAGGGGTCTTCATCAATGAAACTTCTCTCAGCAACGACTAGGCCACGTAAATCTTCATGCCACTTATCAATGCCAGTGTCCAAGATGGCAATAACGGGGATATTTCCAGAAAACTCAGTCAGGTACCATGGCATAGCCGAGGGGTAATCCTTGCAGCCATTACCATTGATAGGTGGCTTCGGTGTACTCGGGGGGTCGGATGAACCTTCGATGATAACGACGTTTTCAATATCGACGGTCTGTTCCTGTTGCTGGTTTTGCCCCACACCGTCGCCATCATCACCATTCCCTGGGCACAGAATTACCGTATTGTGGTGGTTATTGAAGTTATTATGATGAGTTTGATTATGCTGATGGGTAGAGCCATTCCCGTTGCCCTCGTTGCTGTTTCCGTTGTTGTTTCCAACCCCCTTAGCGTTACCATTACCTGGGTCGGCGAGGGCGAAGTTTTGTGGAACTGGGATTACATTGGTGAACATCAGAGCGACCACTACTGCTAAGACTCCGGTTAGAACTAAGATACCTTTTCCTTTCATCTGTTCTCCTCCTAATACGATTTTATAGTGCCTATTGTCAGCCAAGATTATGCAATATGCTTCATGCTGACCTCCTTTACTAACAAAATGAATTGTTAATCTAAGGATAGCACTAGCGTTCGTACTGGGAGGGCAAAACATTCCTTCAAAGAGCATGTTGGGTTCTTGATGCTCCCTACCGACCGAAGGTATACATTGGATGTATGTCTGGTTCATTATGACTTATGGCTCCTCTTTGAGCTTAACCGCTCACCTAGACGCTGGCAGGGGTGTCCAGCGTCCGACGTGAAGGGTTAAGCTGATAATAGTTTCCCCACGGTTCGACTAAAGTTTTCCAGAGTCGTATAGCAATTATTTCCGCCTGTATAATCGTGGTCTGTTACGGCTGTTCTAACTAATATATCGTTATGCCAGCCACCAGGGAAAAATCTAACATCAGAAATACTGAAGTAGACAAACTTGCCTTGCCTTTCGATAAACCCGGACACATAATAATGCCCACGACTAAAACGAACTAGATTAGCTCCCTCGGGTAGATTATTTGTTGCATACCCTTTGAACAAGCGGGCAAATACCCTAAAGTCCTCATCAATTACACTACCGGATGTAAATTGCCAAGTCTTGAACTTATTTAGAGTATCGGGTACCTGTTCTCGTGTATAGGTAATATTCTCCTTTGTTATCGCTCTGTTGCTCATCTCTTTAATCTCCATTATTACTTGAGCTTATTCACTCATTCCTGCCCACAAATTCCGTCATCGTAAGGACTATCGCAGTAGCGAGACCTGCCCCTTTTTCTCTGGGTTCGTCGTCCTTTTGCGGTCTAGTGTTGTGAGCAGGGTGAACAAATTAACCCTTCCTCTTGGCCGCCATCTTCCTGACCATGAATGTCCCAAACATCCCTATGACCAGGAATGCACCGCCCCACTGAACCATTGGCGTCTTCATTGTGGCTCCAACAAACCAGAGACCGAAGCCTAAGAGCGCCACGATTAGAAGAATCTTATACATTTTACCCTCCTTTTTAATATATTCTCTTAAACCTACCGGTTTCGGGGTCTAGTATTATATTAGGCCTTCTTTTAGGTTGCTCAAGTCGTATCTTGGCCTCTCTAATATTGGCAGATAATGGTGGGGCATATCTTGCGGCCCCTAACATACCACTATAATACCAAAACCATTGTCCGTGATAGGGGTCTCCATGTTTAATCCATGACAATAGATGTGCGGCCTCATGTCTTAGCGTTTTGACCAGCTCATCCATACCATATTGGATAAAGAGTTTAACGGATAGCTTGATAAGTTTGGAGTCGTAATACAATGTTGCACCTGCGCTTTTGTATCTAGTGCTCCACTCAAAATGGACATCGGGTAGCTCTGGATGAATATCACACCAAATCCTATTCAATTCTGCCTCATTAGGCAGGGTGATGTTCTCGATGTCTTCCATGTTTACGCACCCTTTACTTTATGGTTAGAGCCTATCTCTCTTTATATACCTTCTTGAATTTACGGGTTTGCGGGTCCATAACTATCTCGAACGATAATTCTTTGGGGATAGCATCCCGCTCGGCAGCCCTTAGCTCGGCCCTAATTGCTTTCCTAGTGGCCACCTCATGAATTATTACCTCTAGGTCATCATTAAGATGGACAACAATGCGGTCACCGGAGCGAGTCCAGTGGCCGCATTGAATACCACCGCAGGCTAGCTTGTTATTAACCACCTCTGCGGGATATACCTGTCCGCAACTAGGACTGGCTTTATCAGGTTGTAGAACCAATTTGGCCATTTCAGACCTCCGAATAGTTTTTGTCCTGACGTCCTAATCCCCGCCCGTTAGTCATGGCTAACGGGCGGAGTTAGGATATTAGGTATAGCTTTCCCCGTCACTAGCTTGGAATCTTAGGCCGTTTTCTTTGAAGCGGCCTGGCGCCGGCCGACATAATCGTCCAGGATGAGGTTACTCAGGGTGTTTACCATATTGGTATTCCGCGCTCTGGTATCGCCTACGTCTAGCCCATCGGCCTTGGCTAGCGCCAGCAATGCATCGTACTGTACCTGAGGATACGGGTACTTGGGTGGTCGTGTGCCCTTGGCTTTGGAAGGTTTGCCTGTTGAGGCAAACTTTCCGTCCACTAACTTTACTCCGTTCAATTGGATACCTCCTTAGCTTTAATATTACTACTCTTTAGCAACGGGGCAAGCTAGTGACAGGTTGTTCAGCTATTCTGTTATTAAGGTACTTTGTTTTGGCCTAACTAATTGCATCTATTTAACTTTACAATTAATTTTAACACGTTTTTTTGTGCTTGTCAATAATTAAATTGACATTTAAAAATAGTAAGAACTAGCTAGTTCTTCACTTTCTGACTTTAGCGATGCACAGCACCGAAAGAGAGTTGTTTAAGAATCAGAGGCAGGCTTGTCAAGCTCGATAATATTCAGGAACATTTCAAAACCTTTGCCGGGTCCAGTTTGTGAAACAACAATATTATGCTCTACTTTATCGGGTATGACATGGACAAAAAGCTCAAGCGACTTACCTTCGATATATGCATCGGAAATCACTCTGGTAATATCAAACCGCTGTATGCTCCTCTGCAATGCTTTCAGAGCTTCGATGCCTAGCTTGACAGCGTCACGGCGGTCATTAGGCGGAAATTGCGGGCCTTCACTAAGTAGGTCGGTAAGAATTTCAATGGCTTTCTCTGTTTTCACAACTAATCTCCTTTCTGTCTTCCTACTTAATAATTCGTCTATTAATCCTCTGTCTCCCCCGGTAAAAGAGGATAGACTGTCGGCTGCGGGTATTTACGATTACCAGCTACACGTTTCATGGCTTCGATACCTAGCTTGAGAGCGTCTTCCTCGTCGGTCATTAGTGGTAAATCTAGCCCTTCCTTTAATTCCTCTAAGAGTTTGACGGCCTTTTCGATTTTCATAACTAACCTCCTTTCTTTCTCCTTTTCTTTATCTTTAGTTCCTCGGCAAATAACTCCTTCTTTTCAACCGTAGTTGGTTCCCTACCGAATGTTTCCCTAAACTCAAACAACAACCTCAGTTTCTCCTCCTCCTCTAACTCAACAGCGGGGACTTTCTTTCTCTCTTTAACCTTAGGTGGCTTCTTAACTACCTTTTCTTTAGCAACCCTTGGCCTACCTCTGGGTTTACCACTTGGTATAACATACTTTGTTTTCCTTGCTCCACCATGTAAATCGGGATGATTTGCTGCCAATAAATCACGCCAGTTACTTGATTCAGCACCTAAGCCAGCAGTGGTAATTCTATAGAATGTTCTCGGGGCTTTAAGCTCTTGGGTGTCACCCTTTCGGTATGATGCTTCGGTTCTAACCGTCTCAACCCAACCTAATTGCACTAACCAATAAAAATATCTGGCTAAGCTATGGTATCTACCGCCCCTATAAATAAGGTCTAGCTCACGCCACTTTGCCCGCCTCTCGGTCTGAAGGTCTGCAATGCAAACCCCGCCATCACTCGCCTCAATCAACTTCCCCCTTATGTATTCACCAGTGGTTAACATTGTCAATTACACTTCAAATAGATTACGCTTCCATTCAGTTAGGTTAGTTTCTAGCCCAGGTAGAGAGTCTCTCGTATCGTAGGCTAATTTTGCAGTTTCAAGCATATTTCCTGCCACTACTTTAGGGTCATTGGGAACCCAATCAATAGTAACCTCAGGCTTTGACCACGGAAACAAAAGCCTTAGGCCAAACAGGTTGGAACCTTTTAGCTTTAGTGCTTCCAGGGTTAATCTTTTAATCTCCTTTGAGTGCCATTTCCTTGATAGCTCGGTTGTTACCGATGATATTCCATCATATTTATTAACCTCGTTGTTATGGTAATCCATAGATGTTAGGACCCTTATGTATTCTGCATTGTCATCTAGTTCCGTAATGTAACAATGGCTTGGTATTGAATTCATAGGGCATATTAAGCCTCCTTGCCAACTTCTGCCTGTTAGGTATTTGCCCAGCCTTCCTAGTTGATGAGGTGAGATAATTACCTCGACTATTTCCTTGCTCTCGACGTTAATGCCAAGAATAATGGTATAACCAGTGATACTCGAAAGCGTTGCAATTTCTCCTTGCATACTACGAATTAGTTTTTTGCTACCATCCGTTTTCTCATATATTTCCAGCATTTGTTACACCTCCTTAAACACCATGGTATCGCTACACAATACCACTTTTTTCCTTCCCTTCTTTATATTATGCTTCTTATACCAATAGTCAGACCTCTTTATCTTGTCTCTGGTCATTAAAGGTTTGTCATATAAGGCCTTAGTTCTATTCCATACCTCGATTGCCCTATCAAGAATCTCATCATCGAACCAATGTATTCCTCCGTAACGATGTATTGTGGTATGGCATCTTCTGCACAACGGAACCGTCTCATCGCTAATAGCACCGTGTTTTAAGTCTATGTGGTGGTCATCAACGAAGCGGTCACTAGAACAGACGTAGCATATTTTTACCTCTTTAATCTCATGAAATACACCGGTGTCTTTATCTAATACTATCATACATCTTTAATACGCTCATTCAGCACGCCGGTTAACATCATTATTAAAACAAAGGGCTTTTACCTCGCTCGTACTCTTACCTCACCTCTTGGTTATTTTATCTATTGTTTTGAACAGAGCCAGAGCGGATTTCTTTCTCGAAACTTCTTCAGTAAGCCCTTCTTCCTCTGTGTTACTGAGAATAACCCTCTCAGCATCGAAACCCGCTTCAGTCCTGTAAGTTACCACGCAATGCACACAACCAGGAAAGTAATGAAAGACAATACCAACTATGATGTCTGGAGCATATAGAAAAAGGTTGTTGAGGTCCGCAACTGGTTCTGTTCTCAGTTCGGAACTCTCGTCTTCGTTCTCATCAGGTGGCTGCCAGAAAACTCTTCCATGTGTCCACCCAAGGTTCTCCCAGAATTGCTGAGTTTCTTCTGTCGTTGGTTCATCTTTATTCATTTTTCCTCCTTGGTCAACGCCTCCCTTGTTCCTTCTACAAGCCATTGGCCAGCTTTAGTAAAACATCTCCGTGACAAGGTAGAGGAGCACACCAGCATACTAAGTCTTTACCTATTAGCTCATCAAGGCAGTGAGGGTCGTATAACAATCTACTACGGACTGTATTAGCGTATAAATTTATTACCCCTTCTCTTGTGCCATCTCTGCCAATCTTGAAAGGATTACCCCACTTACTAGGCCTATCAACAT
>Ga0180008_1000597_pt1 | contig 28574 bp, 31 predicted proteins | sample MM_PW_MetaG_FD_121121 | JGI IMG/M metagenome (GOLD analysis project Ga0180008, IMG submission 121121) | Groundwater microbial communities from the Aspo Hard Rock Laboratory (HRL) deep subsurface site, Sweden - MM_PW_MetaG | ecosystem: Environmental > Aquatic > Deep subsurface > Groundwater... | reverse complement strand
GTATTCAGCCGATACATGAAGTTGGAAAGGCAAGTCAAAAAATAAATAAACTAAAATTAAAAAAATGGCAAGAAGCTGATCCAAAAGTTCGCGGAGACAAGCCATTAATAATTTATTTTCACACTGATGCTACACAAGCTGTGAATTTTTTAAATTGTTCTACAAAGCATTTGCATGTTGATTTATTGTCGCTTTCTAGTCATAAGATTTATGGACCAAAAGGTGTTGGCGCATTGTTTGTAAAAACTGGCACACCACTTGATGCTATTCAACTTGGTGGACATCATGAGAATAATAGAAGAAGTGGCACATTAAATGTGTCTGGAATAGTAGGAATGGGAGAGGCTATCAAATTATTAGATAAAAAAACAATAGAAAAAAATAATAAAAAAATAGCCAAATTAAGGCAATTATTAATCACTGGGATTATAAAAAATATACCAGATGCTATTTTGAATACTGATTTAAATCAATCCGTGCCATCTCATGCTCATTTTTCTTTTCTTGGAGCAGAAGGGGAGGCAATTTTAATTTCTCTTGATTTAGCAGGAATAGCTGTCTCTACTGGCTCTGCTTGCGCTTCAAATAGTTTACAAGCATCATCCACGCTTTTAGCTATGGGAATCAGCGAAGAAGTTGCTCATAGCTCAATTAGATTTACTTTAGGTAAAAATACTACGTTAATAGAAATTAAAAAAGTTATAGAAATTTTACCAAAAATTATAAAAAGATTGCGTCAAATAGCGCCTAAATTGTAAAATTTATCAATAATTATAAAAAAATTGCGTCATCGTAGGAACGTGCCACAGCGCGTTCCTACATTAATCAAACGGATTATTGAGATTAGAGGTGATTTTAGGTAGTGTTACTTTTTGGTTTAATTTATCAATGACTTTATTAAATTCGTTGATATTAATAATTTCTTTTGCAACTTTCTCTTTTAATATTATAGTCTCTTTTGTTTGTATGATTGCTTGGTAAAAGTTTTTGTAAAGAAATAGGAATAGATAGCTTAGTGTTGCTATTATAAAAATAATTAATAAGCTATAAATATAGCGACTAATTATTCTGTGGGTTATTTTTGTTATACTAAATTTCATATTTTTAATGACAAAAAAATAATTTATTGCCAATAAGTATCGGCAATTAATTTTAGATTTAGCCATGTTAGTGGTAGTTTTTTACTATTAGTAATGTCAATCTCTTGTTTGGATAGCTCTAAAGATTTTATATTAATATAGTAATTGAGTGATTCAAGGCTAATTAAATAATTAAGTTGATTAATAAAGTCGCCTTGAATTGATAGTTGAAGAGGAATTTTTTTATAGGTTTCATTTTTTATTGATTGATCGCTTCCAAGGTTAATTTTTTGATAAACATTATTTATTGTAGCAATTTTTTCAGTAAGAGTAATAAAATCCAGTTCATTATTTTTATTAATAAAAACTTGGTCTAATTTGCTTAGCATAGGTTCCATTTTGTTTAATTCTGCTGATATTTGTTTTAAATTTTGTGTTTTAATATACTTTTTTTCTAAATCTACTTTTTGTATTTCAATTTCGGAGCCTATATGATTAATATTTTTGATTGTTGGTAAAATAATAAAGGATATTAAAGTAAAAATAATAGATAAAAAAATAATTAAATTTATTATAATCTTTTTTAACAAATTAATTTTTGGTAGATTGATCAACTTCATAAATCTAAAGATTAATTTTAGCGTTAATTTCAAAAATAATATCCTCTTTTTCTAAAAGATTTTTTATAGGAAGGTCTATGCTATTATATAGAGTGGATTTTTCTAAATTACTTTTCAACTCTAATAAATCAGATCGTTGTTTTGCTTTGCCTTGCAATTTAATATTTCTATTAGTTGAATCCATTCTTACTAGATTTAATGTAACATTAGTCGGAGTTATTTTTGATATATCTTCAATTATTTTTGACCAAACAATAAAGTCGTTTTGAATTGTGGAGACAGTTTTTAATTTATTGTTAATTTCTTTTATTTTATTATTATAATTTTGATTATTTTTAGTAATTAAACTAGTCTGTCCTACAATGTCAATAAAATTGTTTTGTAGAATAATTTTAGCAAATAATAAAATAGTGGCGGTAATAGTGGCAATAATAATTAAAGTATAATTTATCCTTTTTATTAATTGATAAAAATGTTTTAATTTTATTTCTTTTTTAAATTTTTTTGAAATTAAATTTAAAACTAACATAAAGTTATATTTCGTCTATTATTATTCCTCTTAAAGCTAGGCCAATAGCTGTGGCAAAAGTTGAATTAATATCTTGCGTAATTAATATTGGTTTTTGGTTATTTTTATTATTTTTTTTAAGTAAATTAAGATCAAATGTGTACTCTTCATTAAAAATCTTTGAGAATTTTTCATCAACTTTAGCTAAGTTAATTAAAGAATTTCCAATTTTTACTTCAATATTTGTTGCTTGTTTGATAATTTGAGTTAAATCTTTTATATTTGCGCCTCCACCACAAAGCAAAATTTGTTCTAAAGTTCCACAATTAGCAAAATGAGAATTATAAAACTCTAAAGATTCTTGAATTTTATCTATTAATTTTTTAACAACATCTGTTAATATATTTTTTATTATACCTTGAGCTTTACTTTTATCAAGACCACAAAAAATTTTTGCTTTTTCTGCTAAATCTTGACTTAATTCTAATGTAGTTGCGATATCGTCAGTAATTTGTCTGCCAGAAATTGGCATACTTACTGTAAATAAAATAGTATTTTTTGAGTAAAAAATCATAGAAGTTCGAGTAGCTCCTATATCAATAATACCGTAATTTCCAGCTTTGGAAATTATTTTTTGTGGATTTTGGCGAATTACAGCTGCCGAAGATATTGATGATGAATAAATTTCTTCTGTTAATAAACTACGACAAATAGAGATTGATTCAATTTCTAAAGCAACAATTGATAATTTAGCTTGATCTAATAAGTCGGAATATTGATCAACAATATTTTTAGGTGTTACGCCAATTAAGATAGATTGTTTTTCAAGTGAATTTTTGACTATTTGCCAATCATAATAAATCTCACTAAGTAACATTGGAATATGTTTTTCAATCTCTTGACTAATAATTTCTTCCAATGGATTAGGAGTTTTATCAATTTCAATTAGCTTGATAAAAGTTTTTGTTTCTGGTAAGCAAGCGATTATTTCTTCTGAGCTTACTTTGCCATAATGTGGGTTGGCTATTAATGTTTTTATAGCTTTAATTAATTCTACTTGATTTTTTATTATTCCATCCTCAATAATGCCTTTTGGCAAATTGATTTTGCCTAGAGCTTGGATTTTGATTTTATTATGAATTTTATTGAGCTGGACTAATTTAAGTGATAAATCTGATATGTCCAATCCAACTGGATAATTTGAATTGTTATTAAAAAACATTATATTTAAATATTAAAATATTAAAAATTATTTAAAAATTACCTGTCCCGTTTTTGCGGTGAAAAATTATAAAATTAAAAATTATTTTGATATTTTTATTATAGCACAATTAATATTCTTCTTCCCAGTGTTCTACTGTGATTGTCGGAGAAAATTGAGTTGCTTCAAATGCATCAGCTAAAACAGCATTATTATAATAAATATTAAGAATGCGAAAATAAAAGCTAGTTATAGTTAATTTGCGACTAACTAAGCCTCCGACTATTGTAAAATTGAGACCAAAAGGGAAGCCTAAAATACTAAGCTGATCATTGGCATAAACTAAACCGGTAATATTAACTGTGCCTGTAAAAATATCAAAAATAATTTTTCTTTTAGCTAAAATACCTGCTGGATTACCTGTTGTATGATTTGTTGTAATTGAACTTAATCCGCAGCGGCTATTCCAGCATATATTACTGCCAATAGTTATATCATTGTTTGATACTAAAAGACCATTGATTGTTAAATTTTGATTGCCTCGCAATTTTATATTTCCGTTAACATAAGTTATCGGATCATTAAGAACTAAATTTTGATTATTTTTTAGCAAGTCATCGAATTGGGTTTCTGTGTAAACATGAGTTGCTTTATTTTTATAAGAGTTAGGATTATCAGAATCAAAATCAACAGCAGGCATAGCTATTGGATTTGCTGCAGGTGGATAATTTGCTGAATGAATAGTCCCGTCAACATTAACAGTTGCTCCCCAATTTTTTGTATATTGTCCAACAGCGTTAAGGTCTTTATTAATATTAACTATTGTGCCATACCCGTTGACAGTAAATGTATTATTGGAATGAGCATTGCCATCGTAAAAATTTACTTTGCTAAAAGAAATATTTATATTTCCATCAGCATAACTGCCATTATCGCCCATATTAGCTTGTCCTAATGCTTTGTAAATATATGTTTTGATTATTCTTTGGCTAGCATTGTTTTCTGCGTTGGATATTCCGGTAGAGGTAATTGTTCCATGCGCAAGACTAGTATTAACTATGGAAGTTGTGTAAGAACCGCTATTAGCGCCAAATGGTTCATTGCGAGTAAAGCTATCTGTCCAAGTTGGGTTGGTCTCAAAGTTTTGTTTATAGTCTGCATTATTTTTTAATTTCCAAACCATCTCGTTTATTCCTGCTTCAGCTAGATAATATGTTTTTGTTCCATTAATTTGACTATTGGCAATTTTAGTTTCAGTTAAAGAAAAATTAAGAACATAAATCCCTAAAAATAAAAGTAAAAACATTATTAAAATAGTAATTAAAAGAGCAGCGCCATCTTTTTGTTTAAGTTGTGAAATAGTCGAGAGTTTGTAAAGTTTATAAAGTTGAAAGTCCATAAAGTCGGAGATAGCTAAATTAGTTTCTGGCGAAGACGCTGGTTTTTATAGCAAAAATATTTGTATTTTTTATTAATTTAAGAGAGATATTTATTAAACCGTCTGATCCCCAAAATTTTAATTGGTTAAAATATTCTCCGACTGTGTAATCTTCTAAAATTATTTCTTGTGGAGGGTTATCATTTTGGTCAATGCTATTATAAACAACATAGATTAATGGATTATCTTCAAAAAAATAGGCTTTATGCTCTCTTTTTAATTCATTGTTGTTTAAATAATAACGCAGGTATGTAATTTGGCTAGTGTCGTGTCCATCTTGAAAAAATATTTGATTAGGCGGTTGATTTTCAGGAATATTGTCAGTTGGAGGTAATTCAGTGATAATAGTTACTGATTGACGTAATTCTCTTGATAAGCGATCAAGGCAAACGCGACCGTTTTGTGTTAATTCAGCTAAATCTGAGCTTTTATTGTAAGATTTTTGCGCTAATGAAAATATTGATCCAGTAATTAACATAATAACAACAAATAAAGAAATACTGACAATTATTTCTATTAGCGTAAAACCAGATTTTTTAATTATTTTATTTTTCATTTATCTTTGGCTAATTATTGTTGAAATATTATAAGATTTTTCTGTTTTAGATATGTTGTTAGTATAATAAACTGTTGTAGAAATTTTTTTCATGCCAGTGCTACTAGCTGAAACTTGCAAATTGCCATCGAGATAATCAACAGTTGTTTGTCTTTGAAAATAATAGAGATAATCAGTTGAGCTTGTTGCTAAACGTTGTTTTGTTTCAATTGTGCCAATGGAAACATTATCATAACCTAATGATAATAATTGCTCTATTTTGTCTTGCGCTAAATAAGATGCTTTAGAAGAATTTTCAGCAGTCTTAATCATAATTTGACTAAAAGGAAAAGCTTGAATTAAGCCAATAAAAGCTATTACTAAAATTAAAAAAGCAATCATGATTTCAATTAATGAAAAGCCATTATTATTATTATTAAAATTATTTTTTAGCATAGAATTATTCTAATTGAATATAGCCAGATGGTTTAACGTTGATTGTTATAGTTAAATTATTAATATTTGATAATATAATTTGTCCAGAGTAAGCAACTCCGCCATAATAATTAAAAATTACTTTATTGTCAGTTAGACCAGTAATTTCTTTAATATTAATTTCAGAATCCAATGTTACTGTTTTAATAGTAGTTGTTGCTGTATCAATTTTTAAAATTTGATATTGATTATTATTTATATCAAAAACAACTTGATGGATTTTTTGTTCAGTAACAGTTAATTGTTGCGCATATCTTAAATCAGTCGCAAGTTCACGAGCAGCTCCATTTAATTTTAAATTAGGTTGATATTTTTTGAAAAAAGGAATAGATATCGTTGAAAGTAAGACGATAATACCTATGCTAACTATTACATCTATTAGCATACTGCCTTTATTGTTTTTAAAAAATTTAAGCATAATTACATAGAGCTTGTTATGGTGTACATTGGCATAATAATAGCAACAGCCATTCCACCAACAACTATACCAAGAGTTAAAATTAATATAGGTTCAATAATTGATGGTAAATTATTCATAATTTGATCAACTTCATTTTCATAAAATTGCGCTAGCTCGCCTAAAATATAATCTAATTCTCCAGTTTCTTCTCCAACCGAAATCATTTGAATGACAGCTGGTGGAAAAAGTTTTGGATAACAAGAAATAGCTTCATTTATTTTTTCACCTTTTTTAATTTTATCAGCCATTTCATTTATTGCTTTTCGATAATGCAGATTTCCTATAACCCCTGCTGTTATTTGAAAACTTTTGACAATCATAATATCTGTTTTAAGAAGCGAGCTAATTGTTCTGGAAAAACGAGCTAAATTAATTTTTTTAATAATAGATGAAAAAATAGGTGATTTTAAAAGTATTAATTGAAAAATATACTTACCTTTATGAGTTTTTAAAATACTCGTCATAAAAATGATAAATAAAACTATGCTAATAAGAAAAAGAATGCTGTGTTGAGCTAGTCCGTTACTAATAGAAATAATTAGTTTAGTCATAAATGGCAATTCAGCATCAAATTCTTTAAACATCACTGTTATTTGTGGCACGACAACAAGCATCATAAAAGTGCCGATGCCAAGCATTGCTGTAAGAATAACAACTGGGTAAGTCATAGCGCCTCTTACTTTAGAGGTTAATTCATATTGTTTTTTAAATTGGATATAAAGTTGTACTAATGCTTCTTCTAATTTTCCGGAAATTTCGCCCGATTCTATCATGTTAATAAAAAATTGCCCAAAAACTTTTTCATGTGGTTTTAAGCTTTCAGTAAAAGTTGTTCCTTTTTCAACATTAGTCGCGACATCTTTAATAACTCTACTAAATCTTTTATTAGTTGTTTGAACTGATAAAGTATTAAGACTAATTGATAATGGAATACCAGATTTAAGCATAATTCCTAAATATTGAATAAAAAATAATTTTTCCGATAATGGAATGGTATTAAATTTTAATAAAAATTTAGCGACTCTGCCAACCAGAGTATCTGAATTATCTTTTTTTTGTTCGTCAATTTGTTCGTCGGTTTGTGATAAATTTATAGACATAAGAATAAATTTTTAATTTTTAATTTTTTCCCGCATATTGCGGGATAATATTTTAATTTTTAATATAAGTTTTAAGAAATAATTAAATTATGCAAATAAATAAATATTTAGATATTAAAAATTAGAGTATTATTTTAAAAATTACCCGTCCCGCTTTTGCGGTGAAAAATTATAAAATTAAAAATTAATTAGTCTTTGGTTACTCTCATGATCTCTTCAATGGTTGTAATGCCGTTTTTGGCTTTAATAAAACCATCTTCAACAATAGTTAACATTCCTTGTTTGATGGCTTGTCTTTTTAATTCTAATGGACTGGCTTTTTTTAAAATAAGTTCTGATATTTCTTCGGTTATTTCTAATATTTCATAAATCCCCATGCGTCCTTTATAACCAGAATTATTGCATTGTTTACATCCTTTGCCCTTGTAAAACAACAAAGATTCTAATCCTTTTTTTGCGTCAATAATAGTTTTTTCTTTTTGTAATGTATTCATAATGCCAGTAATATCTAGTTGTTGTTTAAGCTCATCAATTATTTGTTTGTCTAGTTTAAAGCTTTGAATGCAGTTTGGACATATTTTTCTGACTAGACGTTGCGCAATAATAATATTAGTCGTGGAAGCAATTAAAAAAGCAGGAACGCCCATATCAGATAAACGAGGTAATGTTGTTATCGCGTCATTTGTATGTAATGTTGATAAAACTAAATGCCCTGTCATAGCAGCGTGAATAGCGATTTCAGCTGTTTCTTGATCGCGAATTTCTCCAACCATAATAATATTGGGATCTTGTCGTAAAAATGCGCGTAAAGCCATTGCAAATGTGTAGCCAATTTTTGGATTAAGTTGTGATTGATTGACATGTGGCATTCTGTATTCAATTGGGTCTTCAATAGTGACAATATTGACTTCAGGAGTATTTAGAATATTAAGCACAGTATAAAGAGTGGTAGTTTTTCCTGATCCAGTTGGGCCAGTTACTAATATCATTCCATGCGGTTTGGAAATATTTTTTTTGATAATAGCTAGACAACTAGGCTGAAAACCGAGCTGTTCTAATGTTAATATTTGCGCTTTTTCATTTAATAAACGCAAAACAATTTTTTCACCGTCAAAAGTTGGAATAATTGAAACACGAAAAGAAATGTTATAATCTTTTGTAGAAATTTTGAATCGTCCATCTTGAGGTAAACGATGTTCATCAATTTTTAAATTAGCTAAAATTTTAATGCGAGCGATAACGCCTGATTGAGCATTTTTAGGTAAAACCATAACATTTCTTAAAATACCATCAACTCTATGACGAATGATTAAACCTTTTTTTTCCGGCTCAATATGAATATCACTAGCTTCTTCAAAAATAGCGTATTCCAATAAAGTATCAACGATTCTAACAATCGGTAAAGCTGTTGCCATTTTTTCCAAATTCTCTTCATTATTTGCATTAGTTTCTTCGTCAAATATATTTTTGAATTCAGTACTTAAGCTTTTGTGATATTGTTTTATTGCTTCATTAATTTTTTCAGGTGTAGTTAAATAAATTTCTGGCTCTAAATTTGTTTTTTTCTTGATAAATTCAAAAATTTCTAAATCTTCGGGATCTAAAGTTGCTATTTTTATTATTTTATCATCGCTTTCAAAAGCGATTAATTGATGAGCTTTTGCAATTGGTTCAGGAATACTCATTAAGACATCTTTGCGAATTATTTGGTTATTGAGATCAATAAAAGGGATATTAAAAAAATTGGCAATACTTTCATAAAGAATCGCATTAGTAAGAATTCTTTTTTCAATAAGATAGTCTGTAATTTTTTTATTAGAAAGTATTGCGTTAGCGGCTAATTTATCAAATTCTGCTGTTGGCACAATTTCAGCTTTAATTAAAATTTGTTTTATTTGTTCATCGCTTATCATAAAAAAATAAGATAAATAAGAGAAATAAGAAAAGTAAGAAAAATATAGAACACAAAATACAGAATACAGAACACAAAATGCTAATTATTATAAAATAAAATTTTTTAATAATAAAATTCACATTAAAATTCGCAGATATTATTATTTTTTTTTAACCATTTTATTTTTTCTTTGTAATCAGGCATTATTTTTTTTACTATAGCCCAAAAATTTTTTGAATGGTTCATTTCAATTAAATGAGCTAATTCGTGAATACAAACATATTCTAATACTTCGCTTGGAGCAAAAAGTAATCTAGTTGAAATATTAATATTTCCAGCGCTAGAGCAACTGCCCCAGTTTGATTTATTGTGTTTAAAAGAAATTTTGTTTATTTCACGCTTTTTGAAACAATTTAATATTTTGCTTAAAGTTGTTTGATTTATTTTTTGATTAAAATGTTTTTGATCTAATTCTTTAATTTTTTTTTGAAGTTCAGGCAACCTTTGATTAGCAATACTTCTGCTTAGCAATGTTGATATATGTTTATTTTGATTTTCTTTAGAAAGATTGTTAGAAATAGATAAATTAATTATTTGATCAACTATTGACACAGAACTGCTTTGTTTATTTTTAAATTCTAGTTTAAGAAAATATTCAATATTACCAATTTTTAATACATCTCCATCTTTATATTCTTTTTGAATTTTTGGTTCAAATTTTTTAGGATTTTTTAAAATTTTTTTTTCAATTAAATTTTTAATTTTTATTAATTCTTTAAGTCTTTTTTCGTTATTTAAAAAATAAGGTATTTTTATATCAATACCTTTTTTACTAATTGAAGCTGTGATTCTATTTTTTTTCTCTATCCAAACTGTTACTAAATACTTGATTCCACCAACTTCCCAAAATTCACTTTTAAAAAATTGTTTCATTATTTACATTATACTGTTTGTTTTTTGTTGTCGCAAGGTAAATTAAATAGGGGTGGTTTTTTGAAGAGGATGTGGTAGAATTATATTTATGAAAATAGACTGGTTAAAAATAACTGAACATTTTTATTTTATCCGCAAAAATTTAGCGGATACTTGTTGGCATTTATTAGATTCTTTTTATATTAGAGTCTATTTAATTATTGCTTTGCTTTTAAATATATTAAATTGGGTATTTGTTTATTATATTTGTTCTATAGTTAGTCAAAATTTAGTAATATTACATTATAATGTGAATTTTGGCGTTAATTTAATTGGTGATATTTCTAAAATATATACTATTCCTATTATTGGTTTGTTTTTTATTTTATTAAATTTATTATTAATAATAAATATTTATAAAGAGAATAAGTTTGTTATTCATCTGTTGTTAATTTCATCTATCGTTGTTAATTTAACTCTTTTGATGAGCGCAATAGCTTTGTATCTTATTAATTTTAGATAGTATTTGAGTTAAGTCATTAAGGGTTTGTCCTACTTTTGCGGTGAAAATTTTATTTTTTTATGTTTGATTTTTATATTGCGAAAATTTTATTGTTAACAGCATTAGCTTTTATTTTTACTATGGCTTGGACGCCATTATTAACTCATTTTTTATATAAATATAAATTGGGTAAGCAAATTAGAAATAGCGGTAAGACGCCAATTTTTAGTAAGTTGCATGCTCATAAAAGTGGCACTCCTACAATGGGGGGGGTACTTATTTGGGTAACTGTTTTAATTTTTTCTGTTTTATTTTTTTATTTAGCTAAATTTTTGCCAGGAGAATTTTTTAAAAATTTAAATTTTCTTTCTAGAAGTCAGACTTTATTACCACTTGGAGTTCTTGTTATAACTGCTTTAGTTGGCTTGTTTGATGATTGGTTAGATGTTAGAGGTAAGGGTCTTTTGGGTGGCGGGGGTTTAAATATTTACCATCGTTTATTGATTTATACTTCAATTGCTTTAGTTGGTGCTTGGTGGTTTTATTTTAAATTGGGTTGGGATATTTTTCATATCCCATTTTTAGGTGATTTTCAATTAGGCTGGTCTTATATTTTAATTTTTGTTTTTGTTATTATAGCCACTGCTTTTTCAGTTAATGAAACCGATGGCTTAGATGGTTTGGCTGGCGGTACGTTACTTATTGCTTTTGGAGCTTTTGGCGTAATTGCTTTTGCTAATGGCAAGTTTGATCTAGCTACTTTTTGTGGCGTGATTGTAGGAGCTTTATTAGCTTTTCTTTGGTTTAATATTAATCCCGCAAGGTTTTATATGGGAGATACTGGAGCTATGAGTTTAGGCGTAACATTAGGCGTTATCGCGCTACTTACTAATTCAGTTATGATTTTACCTGTTATTGGTTTTATTTTTGTAATTGAATCAGGATCAGTTATTATTCAAATGATTTCTAAAAAGATATTTAATAAAAAAGTTTTTATTTCAACTCCAATCCATCATCATTTTGAAGCAAAAAATTGGTCTGAACCAAAAATAGTTATGCGTTTTTGGGTAATTGCAGGCGTAAGTGCGTTTATTGGTTTGATTATTTTTTTATTAGATAAGAATATCTAATTTTCAATTTAAAATTTTCATTGAATTTTCAGTTAATAATTTTCAATAAAAAGCTATAAAACTGTAGAGCTGTAATGCTGATGAATTAAAAATTGTGTCATTTCGGGTCTGTCGCCGAATACCCCGCATTTGCGGGGTATAAAATTCCAAATTTTTGTGCTCCGTCAGAATCTCTCGAAGAGGATTCTGACGCCGTGAAAAAATTATTTTTTGCTCTAGTGTTTTTTATGTTTTTAATGCTTTTATTTTTATGTCTAATCTAAAAAGATCTTTTAATATATTATTTGGTGTTTCTAAAGATAGGGCAGGCGATAAAGGCTTGCTTTGTTTAGTTGGCATAATTATTATTTTTGGTTTAATAATGTTATCTAGCGCCTCTTCAGTAGCTTCTTATAATGTATATGGCGATAGTTATTTTATTTTTAAGCGTCAAATATTTTTTTTGATTTTAAGTTTGATTGTTTATTGGTTTTTTTCTAAAATTGATTATCACAAATGGAAAAAATATGCTTTTTTTATGTTAGTTTTTTCCATTATTTTATTAACCTTAGTTTTTATTCCTGGATTGAGTGGCGATTGGGGAACTGCTAAAAGTTGGATTAGTATTTTTGGTTTTTCTTTGCAACCATCTGAATTTGTTAAAATTACTTTTTTGCTTTATTTAGCAGCTTGGCTAGAAGGTAGAAAAAATAAATTAACAGAAGTTGCTCAAGGAATAGGCCCTTTTTTAATTGCTTTTAGCGCAATTGCTTTATTAATGTTGCTTCAGCCAGATTTCGGCACTTTATTTATAATTACATTGACATCATTTTTAGTTTATTTTGTAGGAGGTGGAAATATTAAGCACATTTTATTTATTATTTTGATTTGTATTTTGGCTTTAATTATTATGATTCATTTTAAGCCTTATCAAGCAGATCGTTTTAAATGTCTTGTTAATTCTGATTATTCTCGCCAAAATACTTGTTATCAAATTAATCAATCTTTAATAGCAGTTGGTTCTGGCGGTTTAATTGGTAGGGGATTAGGAGCGTCTAGACAAAAGTATTCGTATTTACCAGAGGTAAGTGGTGATTCAATTTTTGCTATTATTGGAGAGGAAACAGGCTTGATTTTTTCTGTTATTTTGGTAATTTTATATTTATTATTATTTTATAGAGGATTTTTAATAGCCAAGAACGCTCCTGATAATTTTGGTAAAATTTTAGCAATAGGAACGGTTAGCTGGATAACTTTCCAGGCATTTATTAATATTGGAGGAATGATTAATCTTATTCCCATGACAGGCATACCTTTGCCTTTTATTAGTAGAGGGGGCTCATCAATTATGACAACGTTAGGAGCAATAGGAATTTTGGTTAATATTAGTAAACAGACGAAAGTAGGGAGTAGGAATTAGGAATTAGGGGTTAGGGGTTAGGGAATTGAATTTTGATAATTTTATGTTAACACAAAATAAAAAAATTATTAAGTTGTTATTGACTGGTGGTGGTACTGGTGGATCTGTTGCACCATTGTTGGCTGTGGCTAATCAATTATCAATTACGAATTATCAATTACGAATTAATAAAAATGCTGATAAAGAAATATTGTATAAATTTTTGTGGATTGGGACGAAAAATGGACCAGAACGGGAAATGGTAGAAAAAGCTGGGATTAAATTTAAAACAATTATTTGCGGGAAATTAAGAAGGTATTTTTCTTGGCAAAATTTTATTGATATTTTTAAAATAAAAATAGGTTTTTGGCAATCATTTTTTGTCCTTTTAAAATGGAGGCCGGATTTAGTAATTGCTGCTGGTAGTTTTGTTAGCGTGCCTGTTGTTTGGGCTGCATGGATTTTGCATATTCCTATTTTAATTCATCAGCAAGATATTAGGCCAGGTTTAGCAAATAAATTAATGGCATTATTTGCTAAAGTAATAACAGTTACTTTTGAAAAGTCGTTAGAAGATTATGGAAAGAAAGCTGTGTGGATTGGAAATCCGATAAGAAGGCAATTAACGGTTAGTAATTGCAAATTACAAATTAATAATTATAGACAGTATAATTTAAATAAAGATTTGTTAGTAGTGTTGATTGTTGGTGGCGGGACTGGAGCGGAGGCGATTAATAATTTAATTTTACAAAGTTTAGATGAATTAACAAAGTTTTGTCAGGTTATTCATCTTACAGGAATAAATAAGATAAATACAAAATACAAAATACAAAATACAAATTATTCTAATTATGAATTTTTAGATGTAGAGCAAATGGCAGAGGTTTATAATTTAGCAGATATTGTGGTAAGTCGCTGTGGCTTGGGAGTTTTAACTGAATTGTCTTATTTAGGTAAACCAACAATTTTAATCCCTATGCCAGACTCGCATCAAGAAGATAATGCTGCTATTTTTGAAGAAGCTCAAGCAACAATTATTTTAAAACAAAAAGAATTAACTTCAGAAAAATTAATTAGTGAAATTAAAAAATTAGTTATAAATAAAAAATTGCAAGAAAAATTAAGTCAAAATATTAAATTAGTTATGAAGCAGGGAGCTAATGAAGCGATGGTAAAAATTATTGAGCGTATAACGCGTAATGAACGTAATGCGAGGAATATTGTAAAAATAGTTTTATTGTGGTAGATTTTAGGTGTTAATATTATATTAATATTTTACTTTTTTGAAAAAAATTTAGAAGTAAAATTATCGATCTTTTAATCAATCTTTTTAAAAGTAAAGTTAAGATAAACAGAAGGAGGGGAGCAATGAAAGAGTTATTCTGGTTTTTTGGGGTAGCGGTGGCAGCTGCGCTTTGTGTCCTCTTTTGTAAAATTTAAGCAGGAGGGGGGGTGATTAAAATGAAATGTGGAGGGAAATGTGATGGCTATTTTTTTTGTCCCGGCAACGTTGAGTGCCAGGAGCTAAAAGATTATGCCAAAGAGCAGGAGCCTACTGAAGAAGAAAAGGAGGGATAAAGGAGTGAAGGGCAGGATAAAATAAGAAAAAAAATTTCTGCCCTTATTTATTTTTTTCACTTTTTCGTTAATTTAAAATATGTTTAAATTTGATAAAAAAAATGGTTATCAAGAATTTTTGAAAAAGAAGTATAAATTTGCTAAAAAAATAAAACAAGGAAAAAAGTTTAAAGATACTGATAATGATGGTTTGAGTGATTATGAAGAAAAAAATATTTATCACACTGATTATAAAAATCCTGATACTGATAATGATGGAGTAAAAGATGGTGATGAAGTTAAAATGGGAAGAAATCCGCTTGGATTAGGTTCGTTAAAAGACTTGTTTATTCCTCATAAAGGCAACAATTATCTTCCAGAAGTTTTAAAACCAAAAAGACTTCTTTTTCATGCAATAAGTTTAGTGGCTATAAAAACTGTTATGGTTGTTTTTGTTTTATTTTATCCTTTATCAGCTTGGCTTAGTCCTGATTTGGCTTTAGCTCAAGCTAAAAAAATTATAGAATTGACTAATAATTTGCGCCAAGCGATTTCTTTGCCAGTCCTTTTAGAAAGTCAAAAATTAAATCAATCAGCATGGCAAAAAGTTGAAGATATGGCGATTAATCAATATTTTGCTCATATTAGTCCAACTGGTATAGGGTTAAAATGGTTGCTTAAAAAAGTTGATTATAAATATTCTTTGGCAGGTGAAAATTTAGCAATTGGTTTTTCTAAGCCAGAAGATGTTGTGCTTGCGTGGAAAAATAGTCCAGTTCATTATAATAATATTATTGATAAAGATTTTCATGAAATTGGCGTAGCATTAGCTGACGGTAGATTTTAATAATATTAATACAGTTTTTATTGCTCAGCATTTTGCAACTCAAGCTGAAGAAAAACAGCTAATAGCAGTTAAAAATTTATCAGAAGAGTCATCGATAAAAGTTAAACCGATTGTTATAATTAATCAAACAAAAGAAACGCAAAAGAAAGTACTTGCAATTAACCAACAAAAAACAACATTATCTATAAAAAGTGATCATTTTAATAAAGAAAAAGCATTACAAATAAAAACTACTTTACCTGAAGATACTATTTCTGCTGAAGTTGTTGTTAATAATAAAAAAATTGTTTTAGAAAAAGACTTTAATCAAACTAATCAATGGAGCGGTGTATCTCTTATTAATCAAGTATTAATCAAGAAGAAGAAGAAAATATTTTAGATCCTTTAATACCCGCAAGTATTGCCATAAAAAATTCTGCTGGACAAACTGCTTATGATCAAATTGATTGGAGCGAAATTAAGCCGATTAAAACTTCATTATTAGAGCATTATCAACTTTTTAAAACAAACCCTACAAAAGCAATGTTGCCAACTATTAATTTAAGTAATTTCTATTTTCAATTAATTCTTGTTGTAGCATTTATTGCATTATTATTAAATATTTTTATAGAAATAAAAAAACAACATGCCCATATAATTGCATATAATTGCGCTTTTATTGGATTATTATTGATAATGATTATTTTTTAAAAATTAATTTTAAATTTATGGCAGAATTATCTGAAAAAACGGGTCTCGCTATATGGGAACGTTTACAAAAACATTTTAAGGAAAAAGAAGATCCAAAAGAAGAAGCAGCTCCGTTAAAAGATATGACGAAAGAAGAAGCATTGAACTATTTAAGAAAAAAACTTAATGAAAAAAAAGATTAAATCTGTTTCTAAAACTAGAGTGCTTATGGCAATGTCTGGAGGAGTTGATTCGTCAGTGGTTGCTAAATTATTAGTTGATCAAGGTTATGAAGTAGTTGGAATTTTTTTGCATTTTTGGAAAGAACCTAATACTTCTAATTCCTTTTATCAAAATGGCATTAGCCAAGGAGGCTATTCAAATTTTGAAAATAAATGTTGTTCAACTGAAGCGTTTATGGATGCTAGACGAGTGTGTAATAAAATTGGAATTCCTCTATATACATTTAATTTTTCTAAAATATTTAAAAAGCAAGTTGTGGATAACTTTTTAAGTGAATATAAAGTAGGCAAGACGCCTAATCCTTGTGTGAGGTGTAATAAGTTAGTTAAACTTGGATATCTTATAAAACAAGCTAAAAAATTAGGATTTGATTATGTTGCAACAGGACACTATAGTAAAAAGTTAAAAGTTGAAAGTTTAAAGTTAGTTGAAAACTCAAAGTTAAAAGTTAAAAGTTTAAAGTCAGTTAAAAACTCAGAGTTAAAAGTTAAATACAAATTATATAAGGCTAAGGATGAAAAAAAGGATCAGTCGTATTTTTTGTACACTTTTAGTCAAGATGAATTAGGTTATTTACTTTTTCCTTTGGGTGATTATACTAAGCAACAAGTAAGATTGTTAGCAAAAAAATTTAAATTACCTGTTGCAGAAAAAAAAGAAAGTCAAGAAATTTGTTTTATTTCTGAAAAAAGTCATAATGAATTTTTAAAACGACACATAAAATTAAAATCAGGTGATATTAAAACATTAGATAATAAAATTATTGGCAAGCATCAGGGATTGCCACTTTATACTATTGGGCAAAGAAAGGGAATTGATATTGGTGGCAACGGACCATTTTATGCAGCTAAAACTGATTATAAAACAAATACGCTTTATGTTGTTAACGATAATAATGATCCAGCGCTTTTTTCTAATCAGTTAATTATTGATAATGTTAATTGGTTATCTGAACAAGCGCCAAAATTTCCGCTTAATTGCCAAGCTGTTATTCGCTATCATCATAAAGCAGTAGAATGTGTTGTATCTAATTTAAAAAATAAAAAAAATAATTTATTAGTAAAATTTATTCAGCCTCAGAGAGCGATTACGCCAGGTCAAAGCGTGGTATTTTACAAGAAAGAAGAAGCAATTGGCGGAGGGATTATTTGTTAATTTTATAATTTTTAATTTTATCACCGCAAAAGCGGGACAGGTAATTTTTAAATAATACTTTAATTTTTAATATCTAAATATTTATTTATTTATTATAAGGTAATTGTTTTTTGAAATTTATATTAAAAATTTAAATATTATCCCGCAATATGCGGGAAAAAATTAAAAATTACAAAATTAAAAATTATTTTAAGTATTATTTAAAAGTTAAAAACATGATAACATCAAATGAATTGCGACAAAAATATTTGGATTTTTTTAAAGCTAAGGGACATTCAATTATTCCTAGCGCTTCTTTAATTCCAGACAATGATCCAACTGTTTTATTTACAACAGCAGGTATGCATCCGCTGGTGCCATATTTACTTGGAGAAAAACATCCTGAAGGAAAAAGATTAACTTCCTTTCAAAAATGCATACGAACTAGTGATATTGAAGCGGTTGGAGATAAGACTCACCATACTTTTTTTGAAATGTTAGGTAATTGGTCATTGGGAGATTATTTTAAAGAAAAATCAATTGCAATGAGCTGGGAATTTTTAACTTCGCCTGAATGGTTGAATTTAGATAAAAATAAAATAGCTGTTTCTGTTTTTGCTGGTGATAATGACGCGCCATTTGATCAAGAAGCTTTTGATATTTGGAAAAATAAAATTAATATCTCAGAAAAAAAAATCGCTAAGTTGCCAAAGAAAAATAATTGGTGGGGACTTGAAAGCGGAGGACCTTGTGGACCAGATACAGAAATTTTTTATTGGACAGGCGATGCTAATAAAATTCCTGATAGTTTTAATGATGATAATGATTTGTGGGTTGAAATTTGGAATAATGTTTTTATGCAATATGATAAAAAAGATGCAGGAATACTTGAGCCATTAAAACAACAAAATGTTGATACGGGCATGGGATTAGAAAGAATTTTAGCTATAGTTAATAATTTAGCCGACAATTATCAGACTGATTTATTTAAAAATATTATTAATAAAATTGAACAATTATCTAATAAAAAATATGGTATTAATGAAGAAACTAATAAAGCTATTCGTATTATTGCTGACCATATTAAAGCAGCAATTTTTATTATCGGGGATTATAAAGCAATAACGCCATCCAATACTGATCGTGGTTATATTGTTCGTCGTTTAATTAGAAGGGCTATTCGTTTTGGTAAACAATTGGGCATTAATCAGACTCCTTGGACAAATGAAATTGCTAAAATTGTTGTCAATGACTATGCTAATATCTATTTTGAATTGCAAAAAAATATTAATTTTATTATTTCTCAGCTTAATGATGAAGAAGAAAAATTTAGCAAAACATTGGAAAATGGATTAAAACAATTTGAAAACCAAAAATTAAAAGTTAAAAGCATATCAGGACAAATTGCTTTTGATTTATATCAAACTTATGGATTTCCAATAGAAATGACAAAAGAATTAGCTAAAGAAGATGGTATAGATGTAGATGAAAAAGGTTTTTGGGAATATTTTAAAAAACATCAAGAGCTTTCTCGCACAGCTTCAGCAGGAATGTTTAAAGGAGGTTTAGCAGACGCTTCAGAAGAAACAATTAAATATCACACAACAGCTCATTTAATGTTAGCTGCTTTAAAAAAAGTTTTAGGAAATCATGTTGCGCAAAAGGGATCAAATATAACTGCAGAACGTTTACGTTTTGATTTTTTACATAATGAAAAAATGTCAGCTGAACAATTACAACAAGTTGAGAGTTTAGTTAATCAAGCTATTGAACAAGATTTAATAGTTTCTTGTGAAGAAATGACTTTAGATCAAGCCAGAACAATAGGCGCTACAGGTGTATTTGATTCAAAATATGGAGAAAAAGTAAAAGTTTATACAATTAGTAAAGGTGATAATATTTTTAGCAAAGAAATCTGTGGCGGCCCACATGTTAATCAAGTAGGAATTTTAGGGAAATTTAAAATAAAAAAAGAAGAAAGTTCCAGTGCCGGAGTAAGAAGAATTAAAGCTGTTTTAGAGTAAAATTTTGCTAAAATTAAATAAAAAATAAGTTAAAATAAAAATTGTTTTTTAATTATAATTTTGTGCTTGACAACATTCTTTAAAAAATATATAATTGATTTTACAATAACTGATTATAAAAATATTAAATCTTTTAATATAATTTGACAAAAGAATTTTGGTAAATTATTTTTGTTTACCAAAATTATTTTAGTTTGTTTTCATTTTTAAATGTCAGAAGAACAACAAGCGATTAATTCAAAAGAGTTTATTGAAATGCAAGGAGAGGTAATAGAAGCTTTACCGTCTGCTACTTTTAAAGTTCTATTGGAAAATAATCATGAAATTTCAGCGCATCTTTCAGGAAAAATGCGAATTAATAAAATTCGTTTGTTAGCTGGTGATAAAGTAAGAGTACAAATTAGTCCTTATGATTTAACAAAGGGGCGAATAACTTATAGAATGTAATTTTATGAAAGTCAGAGCTAGTGTTAAAAAAATTTGTAAGAATTGTAAAACACTTCGACGCAGAGGTCGAGTGCATGTTATTTGTGAAAATCCTAAACATAAACAAAGACAAGGGTAAAATTAGTCTATACAGACTTTTAACTTTTAACTAAATTCTATGGCAGTAAGAATAGCAGGCGTAACTATACCAAATGAAAAACGAGTCGAAATATCATTGACTTATATTTATGGTATTGGTAAAACTAAATCAAATGAAATATTAAAGTTAGTTGATTTAAGTCCTGATATTAGAGTGAAAGATTTAACAGAACAACAGGCCAACAAATTAAGAGAAATAATAGAAAAACAATATAAAGTAGAGGGTGATTTAAAAAGAGAAGTTTTGAGTAATATAAAACGATTGAAAGAAATTAATTGTTATCGTGGTATTAGACACGCAAAAGGTTTGCCAGTAAAAGGTCAACGAACTAAGACTAATAGTCGTACTGTTCGTGGCAATGTAAGACGTACAGCAACTTCTGGTAAAAAATTGTCTGCTCAAAAAACATAAACATATTTTATGACAGAAAAAAAACAACAACAATCAAAAAATACAATAGAAGCTAATGAAGATATTGCTAATGAAAATACTATTGTAACTTCTGTAACAGAATCTGTGACAGAAGTTGTTGATGCAGGAATCCCAGGTTTAGAAGAACTTCCGGAAGAAGTAAGAAAAAAATTAGAAAAAAGTAAAGCGCAAAAAAAAGAAATTTCTAGTCATAAAGGAAAAAAGAAGAAAAAAAAGAAAGTAGAAAAAAAAGTTAGCGTTGGAATGGCTTTTATAAAAGCAACTTATAATAATACAATAGTTACACTTACAGATACTAGTGGTAATGTTTTATCTTGGGCTAGCGCCGGCATAGCAGGTTTCAAAGGTCCAAAAAAATCAACTCCTTATGCTGCTCAAATAATTGCTAGAATTGCTATAGAAAAAGCCAAAGAATTTGGTTTAACAGAAGTAAGCGCTATGGTAAAAGGAGTTGGTCCTGGTCGTGAATCAGCCGTAAGAGCACTTAATGCTAATGGTTTAATAGTAACTCGCATAAAAGACATAACGCCAATTCCACACAATGGTTGTCGCGCTAAAAAACCAAGAAGAATTTAGAAATTTAAAAAAAGTTAGTTTAAAAAATCAACTTCCCACACTTTCGACTTTATGGACTTTATGGACTTTTGACTAACTTTAACTTCCTACACTTTTAACTTTTAACTTTTAACTAATCCCAGCTTTTATGGCAAGAAATTTAGAACCAAAATGTAAATCATGCAGAAGAGAGGGCGTTAAGCTAATGCTTAAGGGTGAACGTTGTTCTTCCCCAAAATGTGCTATCTCTAAAAGAAATTATCCGCCAGGCATCCATGGTCCTAAGGGTCGTGGTCGAGCTAGTGGGTATAGTATGCAATTAAGAGAAAAACAAAAAGCTAAAAAAATTTATAATATATTAGAAAAACAATTCAAATTAACTTTTGATAAAGCAATTAAACAAAAAGGTGATGCCGGTGAGAATTTAATGAAATTATTAGAAACTAGATTGGATAATGTGATTTTTCGTTTAGCTTTAGCTAGCTCAAGAAATCAAGCCAGACAATTAGTTAATCATCGTCATTTTACAATTAATGGTAAAATTTTAAATATTCCGTCTTATCAAACAAAAACAGGCGATATTATAAAAATAAAAAAATCAAGTTCAACTGAAAAGCATTTCATTAATATAACTGAACAAATAAAAAAAGCTGTTATGCCTAGTTGGTTAAACTTTGACATCAAAGAGATGACAGCAAAAGTTTTACACGCTCCTGCTAAAAAAGATTTTGAACAGGGGATTAATACTCAACAAATTGTAGAATTTTATTCACGTTAATTTAGCTAAATTTTTATACATATGGATACAATTGCTTTGCCAAAAAAAATTGAATTCACTAAAGGGAAAGATCTAAATCAAAAACGAGTTATTATTGAAGCTTGTTATCCAGGATATGGAACTACTATTGGTAATGCTTTAAGACGGATCCTACTTTCTTCACTTCCAGGTGCAGCAGTAATTGGTGTAAAAATTAAGGGGGCTGATCATGAATTTATGGCTTTGCCTCATATTAAAGAAGATGTTTTAGAAATTATTTTAAATTTAAAACAATTGCGTTTAAAAATGTTTACAGAAGAAATAGTTAAATTAGAATTAGTAGCTCGTGGAGAAAAAGAAGTTACTGCAGTTAATATTAGTAAAAATAGTCAGGTAGAAATAGCTAATCCAGATTTAGTTTTAGCTAATATTACTGACATGGCAGGCGTTTTGGAAATGGAGATATTTGTATCATCTGGCAAAGGTTATTTGGCAACAGAAAATCGTGAAAATGAAAAACACGAAATTGGTTATATTGAAGTAGATTCTATTTTTACTCCAGTTTTGGCTGTTGGTATCAATGTTGAAAATGTTCGTGTTGGTAAAATGACTAATTGGGATAAATTAATTTTAGATATCACTACAGACGGAACTATAACACCTGAGGATGCTTTTACTTATGCAACAAAAATTTTAATTAAACAATTTACATCTTTAATTGGTGGCGAACAAATAGTTGAAACTGAAGTTAAAATTGATCCGATTATTGAAGTTGAACAAACACCAATTATAGAAGAATCAACTGAAGAAGCAGTTGAAGAAGATGGAAAATTAAAAAAAAGAGGCAGACCTAAGAAGAGTTAAAAGTTTAAAGTTTAAAGTATTTTTTAATTCCTAATACTTTCGACTTTATTGACTTTATGAACTTTTGACTTATTTATTATATGAGACATCAAAAAAAAGGTAAAAAATTAGATAGAGAAAAAGCGCCAAGAGAAGCGATGCTAAAGAATCTAGCTTCTAGTATTTTTATTTATGAAAAAGTAAAAACTACAGAAGCTAAGGCAAAAGCCGTTAAGCCAATGGTAGAAAAATTGATTACAGTTGCTACAAAAGGCGATTTAAATGCTAGAAGAAAATTAATCCAAGCATTGCCACAAAAAATGGCTATAAAAAAAGCAATGGAAGTTTTGGGTACTCGTTTTAAAGAACGGCCTGGTGGCTATACAAGGATTGTTAAATTAGGAGCAAGACAAGGCGATGGAGCTAAAATGGTACAGATTGAATTAGTTTAAAAAAAGAATTGGTTAATTAATTTATTTGTAAATTTGCATCATATGAAAGATATTCAACCAAAAGTTAAAGAAATTAAATCAAAAGTTAAGAAAATTCAACCAAAAGTTGAAAGAAAGTTGCATAAACTTGATGCTACAAACCAGTCAACTGGCAGATTAGGCACTCAAATTGCTTTAATTCTCCGTGGAAAAAATAAACCAGAGTACCAAGCGCATTTAGATATTGGCGATATTGTTGAAGTGTACAATATTAAATTACTTAAATTCACAGGCAAAAAATTAGAACAAAAAGTACATATTAGATATTCAGGTTATCAAGGCGGAATTAAAAAAACTAAAATTGCTGATTTATTAAAGAGTAATCCTGGAGAAATTTTACGACATGCTGTTAGAGATATGTTGCCACCAACTAGATTAAGAAATAATATGATGAAAAGATTGATTATTAAATAAAAATATGACTGATAAACAAGAAAAAATTAAAAAAATTGAAGACAATCATCAAGATGTTTTAAAATTTGAAGGTGAGTTTATTTATACTGTAGGAAGACGTAAAACAGCCATCGCTCAAGTAAGAGTATATAAAGATGGTGATGGTTCAATGACTATAAATAATCAAAAATTAGAAGAATATTTTCCTGAAGAAGAATTACACTCAGTTGTTTTGCAACCACTTAAATTAACAGGATTAATTAAAGATTTAAATGTTTCTGTTATAACTACTGGTGGTGGTAAAAAAGCGCAAACAGTAGCTATTCGTCATGGCCTAGCTCGCGCTTTAGAAAAATTAAATGAAGAATTAAGACCAGCTTTAAAAGCTAAAGACTGGTTAACTAGAGATGCTAGAAAAAAGGAAAGAAAGAAACCAGGTCTTAAAAAAGCCCGTAGAGCGCCACAATGGGGAAAACGATAATAATATCTGATTATTATTAAATAAATAAAAAAAGAAGTCTTGCGTTATGAGACTTCTTTTTTTATAAAATCTTTTATGTTAAGATTATTTTATGACTGAAAAAATTACAAATATAGCAAAAAATACTTCTTATTTTACTCTTGCTTTGATTTTGCAGAAAATCCTTTCTTCTATTTATTTTATTTTAATTGCTAGGGCATTGGGGCCAGCAGATTTAGGTAAGTATTATTTTGCTATTTCTTTCACTACTATATTTGCTATTTTTATTGATTTAGGATTAACCAGCGTCTTGACTAGAGAGGTTGCTAAAACCAAGGAACAAGCACAAAAAATATTAAGTAATATTATGGCAATTAAATTACCACTAGCTGTTTTAACTTGGTTAATTGTTATAATTTTAGTAAAAACCTTAGGATATTCTGGAATTGTTCAGCAACTTATTTATCTGTCAGTGATCTCTATGGTTTTGGATTCTTTCACTTTAACTTTTTTTGGCGCTATTCGTGGATTTCATAATTTATTCTTTGAAAGTATTGGCGCAGTTATTTTTCAAATAATAGTTATATCTACCGGATTAATTATTTTAAAAATGGATCTTGGGATAGTCTGGTTGATAAGTGGTTTAGTTATCGCTAGTGTTTTTAATTTTATTTATTCAGGTTTTATAGTTTGTTATAAATGGAAATTAAGTCTAATGCCATTGTTAGATAGTAAATTGGTTAAATTATTAATTAAAATGGCAATTCCTTTTGCTTTGTTTGCGTTTTTTCAACGAATTTATACTTATTTAGATTCTATTTTGTTATCATCTTTAGCTGGTGATAAATATGTTGGTTTTTATCAAATTGCTTTTAAGATTATTTTTGCTTTACAATTTTTGCCGCTAGCTTTTATTGCCTCACTTTACCCTGCAATGAGCGCTTATTGGCGCACAAACCGTGAACAATTAGTTGTTGTTTTTGAAAGATCTATGAATTATTTAATAATTATTTCTTTACCAATAGCAGTTGGAATCGCGGTTATTGCTGATAAAGTGATTTTTTTATTTAAATCAGGTTATGAAGGAGCGATTTTGCCTTTAGAAATAAGCATGTTAGCTGTTGTTTTTATATTTGTTGGTTATCCTGTCGGAGCGTTGCTTAATGCTTGCGATAGACAGAAAATTAATACAATTAACATGGCTATTGTGGCAATTGTAAGTGTTATTTTAAATATTATTTTTATTCCTAAATTTCAAGCTATTGGAGCAAGTATTACTGCTTTAATAACAAATTTTTTATTGTTAGCATTAGGGCTTTTTTGGGTACCAAAAATTATTAATTATCATCCACAAGTTATATTAAAGGTTTTTGGTAAGTCAGTTTTATCAGCCTTATTTATGGCAGTAGCTATTTTTTATTTAAAAAATCTATTTAATATTTTTTTAGTAATAGGTTTTGGCGGAATACTATATTTTTCAATTCTTTTCCTTCTCAAGGGTTTTACAAAAGAAGATATATTAAGCGTTTGCCATTCATTTGCTAAAAAAACTATTTAGGGTCTGTCGCCGAATACGGTATTCGGCGACAGACCCATTTAAAAGGAGGGTGAAATTACTAATTTATATTTTATGAAAACTTTACTTTTTACTTTGGAATATCCGCCTTGGCATGGTGGTATTGCTAATTATTATGGTAATCTGGTTAAATATTGGCCAAAATTATCAGAGATTTTTGTTCTTGATAAAAAAAGTGGTTTGATTAATCATTGGTTTTTTGCTTTTTTAAAACTTTGGAAAACTATTAAACAAAAAAAAATAAATTATATTTTAGTTGGGCAAATTTTGCCATTAGGAACAGCGACTTATTTGATTTCTAAAATAATTAAAATAAAATATGCTGTTTTTCTCCATGGAATGGATTTTTCTTTTGCCATACAAAAGACAAAAAAAAGATGGTTAATAAAAAGGATTTTAAAAAATTCTGATAAAATAATCTGTTGCAATAGCTATGTTGCGGATTTAGTTAAAAAATTTTATCCAGAAATTAAGAATAAAGTTATTGTAGTTAATCCAGGAGTGGAAATCAATTATCAATTATCAATTACGAATTACGAATTATTAAAGACAAAATATGGTTTAAAAAATAAAATTATTTTGTTGAGCATTGGTAGATTGGTTAAGAGAAAAGGGGTTTTGGAAGTAATAGAAAGTTTGCCGGAAGTTTTTAAAAAAGTTCCTAATTTAGTTTATGTTATCGTGGGTTCTGGCGTGGAAATTAATAATTTGCAAGCAAAAATTAGCGAATTGAAATTATCTGATAAAGTTATTATAATTACTGATGTTGATAATCAAGAAAAAAATAATTGGTTAAATTTGTGCGATATTTTTATTATGCCTACAAAAAATATTAATGGCGATTTTGAGGGTTTTGGCATTGTTTATTTAGAAGCTAATATTGCTGGTAAGCCTGTGATTGCTGGTGATAGCGGGGGAGTAGAGGACGCCGTAATTGATAATTTTAATGGATTATTAGTTGATTCAGAAAATTTAGATCAAATAGCTAATGCTATTATTAAATTAGCAAAAGATTTGTCTTTACGACAAAAATTAGGCGAGCAAGGCAGGCAAAGAGCAATTAAAGATTTTAATTGGCAAAAGCAGACAAATAAAATTTTTTCATTTATAACCAAATAATTATTTAGATATTAAAAAATTAGAATATTATTTAAAAATTACCTGTCCCGCTTTTGCGGTGAAAAATTATAAAATTAAAAATTATTTAAAGTATTAATTGAAAATTAAAACATTAAATCATTGTTTGAAAATTAGAAATTGAAAATTGAAAATTAATTCTATGATCTCTATTATTATTCCAGTTTACAATCAAGCAGAGGAAATTAAAAAATGTTTTAATAGTATTTTACAACAGTCTTACAATGATTATGAAATTATTGTTGTTAATGATGGTTCAAGCGATAATATTAATGACGTTATTAAAGACTATCAAAATAAATTTATTAAATTTATTTATATTAGCCAACAAAATCAAGGCGCTTGTATAACTCGTAATCGTGGCTTTGAAGAAGCAAGAGGGGAATATATAATTTTTTGTGATGCTGATGCGATTATGGACCCAACTATGTTAAAAATAATGTTACAAACTTTGGAAAATAATCCACATGCTAGTTTTTGTTATTCTTCGTTTCTTTGGGGCAAAAAATTATTTAAACTTTGGCCATATGATGTTGAAAAATTAAAACAAATGCCTTACATCACAACAACTTCATTAATCAAAAAAGAGCATTTTCCTGGATTTGATAAAGCTTTAAAAAAATTTCAAGATTGGGATCTTTGGTTAACTATGTCAGAACAAGGTCATAGTGGAATTTGGATTGATCAAGTTCTTTTTAAATTTCAACTAAGTGGAACGCAGACTATGAGTAGCTGGTTGCCGTCTTTTGCTTATAAATTTTTGCCATGGTTATCGCAAGTTAAAAAATATAATAAAGCTAAAGAAATTATAAAACAAAAACATAATTTATGAATTAGGGGGTCTGTCGCCAAATACCCCGCATTTGCGGGGTATAAAATTCCAGTCTATGAAAGAATTTTTTAATCGTCAATTTAATTTAATATTTTTATTAATAGTTTTAATAGAGCTTATTTCTTTTGCTGGACATTTTTTTTCATTGGTTAATACAATTGTTTTTTTTGTTTTAGCAATTTTAGTTTTAATAGCATCTTTTTATAAATTAGAATATGGGTTGGCAATATTATTAGCAGAATTATTTATTGGATCAATGGGTTATTTATTTTCCTTTTCTTTCCATGGAATAAATATTTCTTTGCGTATTATTATTTGGTTGATTGTTATGCTAGTTTGGTTTTCTAAAATAACTATCTTTTGGATAAAAAATAAAAAATTATCAATAACTTTTCACAAATCGTCTTTTTTTCCTTATTTTATAATTCTATTTGTTTTTATTGTCTTTGGGATAATTAATGGGTTTATTAACCACAATCAATTAAAAAATATATTCTTTGATTTTAATAGCTGGCTTTATTTTCTGCTAATTTTTCCTATTTATGAAGTTCTGCAACAAGAAAAAAATATTAAATTAATTGGTCAAGTTTTTATTGCTTCAAGTATCTGGTTAATATTTGAAACCTTATTTCTTTTTTTCGCTTTTTCTCATAATTTAATTATTGCCCCTTTCGTTTTATACTACTGGATTAGAAATACAAGAATAGGTGAGATTACTATGATCTCTGGTGGTTTTCCGCGTATTTTTTTGCAATCGCAAATTTTTGTACTTGTTTGTTTCTTTTT
>Ga0180008_1000596_pt1 | contig 28585 bp, 29 predicted proteins | sample MM_PW_MetaG_FD_121121 | JGI IMG/M metagenome (GOLD analysis project Ga0180008, IMG submission 121121) | Groundwater microbial communities from the Aspo Hard Rock Laboratory (HRL) deep subsurface site, Sweden - MM_PW_MetaG | ecosystem: Environmental > Aquatic > Deep subsurface > Groundwater... | reverse complement strand
TTTTATTATTGTGACAAGGTCAGATTCAGATGACAGAAGTGCAAACCGCGTTACAAAACGCGTTGCCACAACATGTCGCCATTATCATGGACGGCAACGGACGCTGGGCTGAACGGCAAGGCAAACCCCGGGTATGGGGACATAAAAAAGGCGTCGACGCAGTGCGTCGTGCGGTAAGCTTTTGTCGTAAATTAGGTATACGGTCTCTCACCTTATTTGCTTTTAGCAGTGAAAACTGGCGTCGGCCTGAAGACGAAGTCAGCGGTTTGATGCAACTGTTTTTACTGGTGCTGCAGCAGGAAGTTAAAACCCTGCACAAAAATAATGTACGGCTGAATATTATCGGAGACTTGTCTCCTTTTAGCGACAAACTCAAACAACATATTAAAGAGGCGCAACAGCTTACAGCTCAGAATACAGCTTTGACCCTGAATGTCGCTGCCAATTATGGCGGACGCTGGGACATAGTGCAGGCAGCACAGCAATTAGCGCAAAAAGTCGCTGATGGTGAAATGACTGCCGCACAAATTGACGAACAAATGTTATCAGGCTGCATGCAAATGCATGAACAGCCGGAACTGGATTTGATGATCCGTACCGGTGGTGATGTACGCATCAGTAACTTTTTGTTATGGCAAGCTGCTTATGCTGAGTTATGGTTTACCGAAATCTTATGGCCTGACTTTGATGATCAGGTGTTTTCGGAAGCTTTGGCAACCTACGCCAGTCGAGAAAGGCGTTTTGGCTGTACCGGAGCACAAATCCGTGAGCTGGCAATGCGTCCGACACAAGGATAACCAATTTGTTTAAGCAACGAGTTATTACAGCCCTGATCATGGCGCCTCTGGCGTTAGCCGCAGTTTTTTTCCTTCCTTTGCACTATTTCGCTATTTTTATCGCTGCTGCTTTTTTGATTGGTGCCTGGGAGTGGAGTTTATTCTGCGGCTATACCACTAAATTAAGCCAATACAGTTTTATTACTGTAGTTGCTTTGAGTATGGCACTGATCTATTGGCAACTGCCTGACACTGCGTACTGGCCAGTGCAACTTGATGTGTTGAGCAACAGCCTGTTGGCAACAGGCGTTATCTGGTGGCTGATTGCTGTGCTTTTGGTATTAAGTTACCCCCGCAGTAGCCAAAGCTGGGAAAAAGGTCATTTACGCCGTGCTGTTATGGGCTGGCTGACTTTAGTTCCAGCCTGGACTGCGCTGTTACTGATACGCTCTGTAGATTTCCATCAGTCAAACTATACTGGCGCCTGGTTAATTTGCTTATTGCTGGGAATAGTTTGGGCTGCTGATATTGGCGGTTATTTTATTGGCAAACCTTTTGGTAAACGCAAATTGTTGCCAGCTGTGAGTCCGGGCAAAACACTTGAGGGTATGCTAGGTGGTGTGGCTTTTGTTATGGCTCTGGTCACTGCTGTTGCTTATTATCATGGCTTTCCTGACGGAACTTGTACTTGGTATCTGGCGGCTTTAGTGCTGACCATTTTGTCGGTGTTTGGCGATTTAAGCGAAAGTATGTTTAAACGTGTGGCTGGCTTAAAAGACAGCGGCAGTATTATTCCGGGTCATGGCGGTATTTTAGATCGCATCGACAGCCTGACCGCTACAGCACCGCTTTATGCTGTATTGGTTGCTCTGATCGGAGGCTTCGCGTAATGCGGACCCTGGTGATCCTTGGCGCTACAGGCTCAATTGGCTGCAATACGCTGGATGTGGTGGCTATGCACCCTGAACACTATCAGGTGCTGGGTTTAACAGCTGCCACTCAGGTCGAGAAGCTGTTTGCGCAAATTCAGCAGTTTAAACCACGTTATGCGGTGATGACTGATGTGCAGGCTGCTGACAAATTACGCCAATTGGTAAAAGACGCTAGTCTTCCGACTGAAGTCTGGTCAGGAGCACAAGCACTTTGTGATTTAGCTGCCCATCCTGACGCTGATATGGTGATGGCTGCTATTGTCGGAGCGGCAGGTTTATTGCCTACTTTAGCTGCTGTTGAGCAAGGTAAAATTGTATTACTGGCCAATAAAGAAGCGCTGGTGATGAGTGGTGAGCTTTTTATCAATAAAGTGCAACACTATGGTGCTACTTTATTGCCAATAGACAGTGAACATAACGCTATTTTTCAGTGTTTACCGGCGCAATTACAACAGAACACAGCGACACAAAAATTGTCTGATTTTGGTATCAGCAAACTGTTACTGACAGGTAGTGGTGGTCCGTTTTTACGTAAAGATCTGACAGATTTTTCAAGCATCACACCAGCTCAGGCTGTCGCGCATCCCAATTGGGTGATGGGCCAGAAAATCTCTGTTGACAGCGCCACTATGATGAATAAAGGTCTGGAGTTTATTGAAGCTCGCTGGTTATTTAACTGTGCGGCAGACGATATTCAGGTGGTGATCCACCCACAAAGTATTATCCATTCGATGGTGCAATACACAGACGGCTCTGTATTGGCGCAATTGGGCCAGCCCGATATGCGCACTCCCATTGCTCATGCACTGGCTTATCCACGTCGGATTCAGACCTGTGTAAAACCATTGAATTTCTTTGAGCTGGCTGACTTTAGTTTCTCCAAACCAGAACCAGCGCGTTATCCAAATTTATATCTGGCGATAGCAGCTTGTGATTATGGTCAGGGCGCTACTACTGCGTTGAATGCTGCAAACGAAATAACGGTCGCTGCATTTTTGGCTGGCCAAATTCGATTTACCGATATAGCTTTGCTGAACGAAAAAGCGTTGGAGCGTTTTGCCACTATAAAAGCGCCTGATTTAGAAAGTATTCTGGGCCTTGATCACCAAGCCAGAGCTTATATGCAAGACCAATTGAAAAAGGTGAGTTAATGTCGGGTTTTGTCTGGAATTTAATCAGCTTTGTGGTTGCTATTGGCCTGCTGGTGACAGTGCATGAGTTTGGCCACTTTTGGGTGGCGCGCAAAAACAATGTGCTGGTAAAACGTTTTTCTATAGGTTTTGGTAAAGCCATTTACAGCTGGCGTGACAAGCAAGGCACTGAATTTGTCATTGCGATGATCCCGTTAGGGGGATATGTCCGGATGTTGGATGAGCGGGTTGACCCTGTATTACCACAGTTTAAAGATTTAAGTTTTAACAGCAAAACCGTCGGGCAGCGTATGGCTATTATTGCTGCTGGTCCCATCGCCAACTTCCTGTTCGCTATTCTGCTGCTGTGGGGCATGTACCTGATAGGCGTGCCAAATATTAAACCTGTGATAGGGCAGGTAACAGCCGAATCTATCGCTGCTAAAGCTGGTGTTCCGTCCAATGCGCAGATCACTGCAATTAACGGCGAGCCAGCCGAAGACTGGCGAGCCATTAGCTTATTGCTGGTTGAGCAAGTCGGCAGCCCTGCTGTGGACATCACGGTGCAGCAACTGGAAGGCAGTGACCAAAGTTATCAGCTGGATTTAACCGAATGGGCATTTGACCCAGACAAACAAAGCGTATTTGGCAGTTTAGGCTTAGAGCCACTGCGTCCGGAAGTGTTAAATGAAATCAGCCAAATTCAGCCAGGTTCTGCAGCTGAAGCCGCAGGTTTACAGTTAGGCGATAAATTGGTATCAGTCGATGGCAAAGCTGTAGCTGACTGGAACTCAGTGGTGACCTTAGTACAAAACAATCCGGAAAAACCTTTGGTGTTTGGTATTGAACGTACCGGTCAATCTATGGATATTCTGGTGACGCCACAAAGCCGTGAAACTGCAGATGGTTTTCATCAGGGATTTTTAGGTGTAAGTCCAAAAGTATTACCCTGGCCTGAGCATTTATTGTTCACTCAGCAGTATGGCCCTGTACAGGCGGCCTTAGTTGGGGTAGAAAAGACCTGGCAATTGGTACGATTAAGCTTCTCAATGATTGGAAAATTCATTTTTGGTGATATTTCTGTCAAACATTTAAGCGGTCCAATTTCGATAGCACAAGGCGCTGGAAGCAGCGCAGATATTGGCTTGATTGCCTTTATCTCCTTTTTAGCACTGATTAGTGTCAACCTTGGGGTGATAAATTTACTGCCTCTGCCTATTTTGGATGGTGGCCATTTAATGTATCTTGTGCTGGAACTAATACGCGGCAAACCTGTCTCTGAGAAGGCGCAGGAGCTGGGTTTCCGGATCGGAGCTCTGTTGCTGCTGACATTAATGGGAATTGCGCTGCTCAACGATATTTCTCGTTTGTAATAAACTAATCAAAAGTAGTCCAAAACAATGACAATTAAACGATTAGTAGCTGCGATGTTACTTGCTGGTTTAAGTAACTCGGTGCTCGCTGAACAATCATTTACTGTGCAAGACATTCAGGTCGAAGGCTTGCAGCGTGTTGCGCTTGGTGCAGCATTAAATAATTTGCCGTTTAATATCGGCGATACCATCACACAAGCATCCTTATCGCGCAGTATTAAAAGCCTGTACGCGGCAGGTCACTTTGACGATATTCAGGTATTTCGTGACGGCAATACCGTCATTTATCGCTTAAAAGAGCGTCCTACCATTAACAATATCGAGTTTGATGGCAATAAAGACATCAAAGAAGACCAGTTAAATGAAAGTTTGTCCGGCCAGAAAATTGTGGTGGGTGAGCCTTTAGATAAAACTGTTCTCAAAGAAGTTGAAAACGGCTTAACAGAGTTTTACCACGGTGTGGGTAAATACAATGCTGCTGTTGAAGTGAAGGTTACTTATTTACCTCGTAACAGGGTCAATCTGAAAATTGAATTTGAAGAAGGTGATGCCGCTTCTGTTCGCCAGATCAACGTAGTAGGTAATGAGTTATTCAGTGACGAAGAGCTGCTGAAAAATATCGAATCTATGTACGATTTGCCGTGGTGGCGCTTTTTATCTTCAGACCGTTATCAGAAGCAAACCTTACAAGGCGACTTTGAAAAGATCCGCAGTTATTACTTAGACCGTGGTTATTTGCGTTTTAACATCGATGCTAACCAGGTGTCTGTCAGTACAGATAAAACTGCAGTTTATGTCACCCTGAACGTGACTGAAGGTGAGCAGTACACTATTACTGGTGTCGACTTTGTCGGTGACCTGATTGGTCAGGATGCTTTTATCAAAGCCCTGTTACCGTTAAAAGCTGGTCAGTTGTACAACGGCGCTCTGGTTACTTACACCGAAGAAAGTATTGCAAAACTGTTGGCGCGTTTTGGTTATGCCAACTCTAAAGTCCGTACTATTCCAACTATTAACGATGACACCAAAGAAGTGGCTTTGACCATCAGTGTGGATCCGGGCAAACGAGTTTATGTACGTCGTCTTGAAGTGGCAGGTAATGCCTCGACGAAAGACGAAGTTATTCGACGTGAAGTCCGTCAGATGGAAGGTGCCTGGTTGTCTAACGACGCACTGGAGCTGTCTAAAGAGCGTATTCAGCGTTTAGCTTATATAGAAAAAGTTGAGTTTGAGACCAAAGAAGTAGCTGGAGTTGATGATAAAGTTGACGTTAGTTACAAAATTAAAGAGCAGCCGTCAGGTAACTTTAATGCTGGTGTCTCTTACGGCGATTTCCAGGGTTTGTCATTCCAGATTGGTGTTGAGCAACAAAACTTCTTTGGTACAGGTAACTCGGCTGGTATCAGTTTAAGTACCAACAAGTACAACAAACAAATTTCTTTGTCTGTGACTGATCCTTACTTTACTTTGGACGCTGTCAGCTTAGGTGGGCAGGTGTTCTACTCCGATACCGACTATTCAAGTTTGTCGTCTAACTTAGAAGCCTATAAACAAAAACGTTATGGTTTTGGTGCTTCGATAGGTTATCCGCTGAATGAATACAATCGACTGAATTTCGGTACTAACTATGCGGTGAACGAAATTAACTCTTTATCTGAATATGACCAGTTGCGTCATTTCAGAGCTGTGTTAATGGATAAAAATGATCCGGATGGTGGTTATAAATTTACTAACTATGAGCTGATCGCCAGTTGGATCCAAAGCACGTTAAACCGTGGTTTATTCCCAACGGCAGGCCATGAATTAGTTTTAAGTGGTCGTGTTACTACGCCAAATTCTGATTTGCAGTACTACAAGACTACTTTTGAAGCCCGCAACTATATTCCGCTGAGTAACGATCATCGCTGGTCGTTCTTAAGTAAGCTGGAAGTTGGTTATGGTAACGGTTATGGCAGTAAAGACGGTTATGATTATACTCTGCCATTTACCGATAACTTTTATGCTGGTGGCCAGAATTTACGTGGTTTTGAAGCCCGTATTATCGGTCCTCACGCTATTTACCGTCAGGTGACTACTGTTCCTGGACTACCTAACCCAACAGGTGGTACAGGTGGTAACTTCCCGACGGATCCAAATTTTGACACTTACCTGGTGTCTCCGCGGTCAACGGGTGGTAATGCTATGGCTATTGCTACCCTTGAGTTAATCACACCAACACCTTTTGTTGGTGAGGATTATGTGAACCAGATACGTACCAGCCTATTTGTTGATGCAGGTAACGTCTGGGATACAGAGTTTGATTTAAGTCGTTACAATGGTTTAAGCCCGTCGACAAGCCAGAGTTTTAACAGTCCTGCATTGTTAGACTATTCTGATCCAGGGTTAATCCGTATTTCGACTGGTCTCTCTGTACAATGGATTTCGCCTATGGGTCCATTGACATTTAGTTTGGCAAAAATCATCCAGAAAGAAGAGGGTGATGATCAAGAAAACTTTAGTTTCAATATTGGTACTACATTCTAAATTTATGGGAAAGGGAAACACATGTTTAAGCAAAGCTTAGCAAAAACTGCATTGGTATTAATGGCTGGCCTGTTGATGGCTGGCACTGCTTCTGCAAAAGAAATGAAAATTGGTATTGTTGATGTGCAGGCTATTGTTGCCCAGTTACCTCAGACCACATCTATTCAAAATACATTAAAAGCTGAGTTCGAAGGCCGTATTGCTGAAGTGCAAAAGCTGGAAAAAGACATCGCTTTTAATCAGGAAAAATTAAAGCGTGATGGCGCAACCATGAACGACCAGCAGAAAAAGACTCTGCAAGGCGAAATGGAAAAACAAATGCGCAGCTACGAGCAGTTAGCTCGTCCTTTGGATGAAGACTACCGTAAGCGTCAGGCTGAAGAGCGTAACAAGCTGATGGCTTTAGTGAAAACTGCTATCGATGGCCTTGCGAAAAAAGACAACTATGACCTGATCTTAAATGCTCAGGCTGGTGTGTTTGTTAAGCCTGAATATGACATCTCTACTGCTGTTGTAGCTCAGGTGAGCAAAGCCAAATAATGGCGAAGCTTACTTTAGCTTTTATAGCTGAGCAGTTAAATGCTCAGCTAATTGGAGACGCCACGGCACTAATTAGTGCCGTTGGTACTTTGGAAGAAGCGACAAGCCATCAGATCAGCTTTTTATCGAACACTAAGTACCGCAAGTTTTTGCAATCGACCCAAGCCGGTGCTGTGCTGATTAAAGCCGATGATCAGAGTTATTGTCCGGTCAACGCCCTGGTGGTGAATGACCCTTATGTGGCTTTTGCAAAAATAGCCCAGTTATTAGATTCCACACCTGCTGCCGCTTATGGGCGGGGGCAGAATATAGTGATAGACCCATCAGCTACTGTGCCTGATTCTGTCGTTATAGGCCCCAACGTGGTGATTTCCGCTGGTGCCGTGATTGGCGAAAACGTACAAATTGGTGCGGGCTGCTTTATTGGTGAACAAGCCCAAATAGCAGATGGCTGTAAAATCTGGCCTAACGTAACCTTTTACCACGGCGTACAGCTGGGTAAAAATTGCCTGGTTCACAGCGGTGCTGTGATAGGTGCAGATGGTTTTGGTTTTGCCAATGAACGTGGCCGCTGGCTGAAAATTCCCCAGGTCGGTACTGTCATCATCGGAGACGATACCGAAATTGGTGCCAATACCACCATAGACCGTGGCGCTTTAGGCGACACTGTGATTGGTAAAAACGTGATTCTGGACAATCAGGTACAAATTGCTCACAACGTGCAAATAGGCGATCACACGGCCATTGCAGGTTGCACAGTGGTAGCTGGCAGCACTAAAATTGGCCGTTATTGTATTATTGGTGGTGCCTGCGCCATTAATGGTCATATGGAAATTTGTGATGGTGTACAAATCACCGGCATGTCGATGATCATTAAGTCTATTACTGAAAAGGGTATCTATTCATCCGGTACTCCGGCCAGTACTAATCTGGAATGGCGGAAAAATAGCGTCCGGTTTCGTCAACTGGACCAGATGTATCAAAAATTACGGGAACTTGAACAGCAAGTGGCTGTTTTATCCCAACCGCCTTCAAAAGACGAATAAAATAAAAGAGGTTCACTTTGGCTAACCAATTGAATATCCTTGAAATACAGGAAATCATGGCCCTGTTGCCACATCGCTATCCATTTTTAATGATCGACCGGGTTCTGGATTTCACGCCGGGCGAATCTTTAACTGCTATTAAAAACGTTACCATCAACGAGCCGATCTTTACCGGCCACTTCCCTAATATGCCGATTTTCCCTGGTGTATTAATTCTGGAAGCTTTGGCTCAGGCCACAGGCATTTTAGGTTTTAAGACTGTGACAGAACGCTCTGAAAATGAGCTGTATTTATTTGCTGCTATAGACGAAGCACGTTTCAAGAAACCGGTAGTTCCAGGCGATCAACTGGTGCTGGAAGTGAAGTTTTTAAAAGAACGCCGTAATTTGTGGAAGTTTTATGGTGAAGCCAAAGTGGATGGCCAGGTCGTTTGTAGTGCTGAACTGATGTGTGCCAGAAGAGAGCTTTAATATGATCCATCCTACCTCTGTGATCGAAGCAGGTGCTGTACTTGGCCAGAACGTTAAAGTTGGACCATTTTGTTATATCGCCGCTAATGTGGTGATTGGCGATGACACAGTGCTTGAATCTCATGTCGTGCTGAAAGGCCCAACCGTCATGGGCAAAGGTAATCACTTTTACCAGTTCACCAGCATAGGTGAAGATTGCCAGGACAAAAAATACAACGGCGAGCCAACAGAACTGATCATTGGTGATAACAATGTGTTCCGTGAAAACTGCACTGTGCACCGTGGCACAGTGCAGGACAAAGGGGTTACCCGCATTGGTTCAAACAACCTCTTTATGAATAACACCCATGTAGCGCACGACTGTGTGATTGGCGACAATGTGATATTTGCCAGCGGCGCTCAATCTGCTGGTCATGTGCACATTGGTGACTGGGCTATTTTAGGTGGCATGAGTGGTATTCACCAGTTCTGCCATATAGGTGCTCACGCCTTTATCGGCGGTGGTTCTATTGTGGTCAAAGACGTTCCTCCCTATCTGATGGCACACGGCTCACACGCTGTACCAGCAGGTTTAAATGTCGAAGGTTTAAAACGCCGTGGCTTTAGTGCTGACGCTATTTTAGAAGTGCGCCGCGCTTATAAAGAAGTCTACCGCAAAGGTTTAACAGTGCAGGAAGCTCTGGATGCTCTGGCAGAGAAATCTGGCGAATTCCCGGAAGTCAAAGCTTTCACTGATTTTATCGCCAACTCCAGCCGTGGCATTATCCGCTGATGGTGGAGTTGCAATCCAAGATAAAAATCGCCTTAGTCGCCGGAGAACACTCCGGCGATATTTTAGGTGCAGATTTAATCCGCGCTTTAAAGCTTTTGTACCCGCAGGCTGAATTTTACGGCATAGGCGGCGAACGGATGAAAGCCGAAGGCTTTAGTGCTTTGTTTGATATGGAAGAGCTGGCGGTGATGGGCATAGTGGAAGTTTTAGGCCGCTTACCACGTTTGCTGCAGGTTCGAAAAGAGCTGCTAGCCAATCTTACTGCCACACAGCCTGATGTCTTTATCGGTATAGACGCGCCGGATTTTAATATTCCGGTGGAGCTCAAACTTAAAGCTGCTGGTATTAAAACTGTGCATTATGTCAGCCCCTCTGTCTGGGCCTGGCGGCAAAAACGTATTTTTAAAATCGCCAAAGCCACCCATATGGTGCTGGCGTTATTGCCTTTTGAAAAAGCCTTTTACGACAAATTTGCTGTGCCATGCAGCTTTGTCGGCCATACGCTGGCAGACCAAATGCCACTGCAACCCGATAAAGCCGCAGCCAAAACTGAACTTGGTTTAAAACCCGAAGCGCCAGTGCTGGCGATCATGCCGGGCAGCAGAACCAATGAAATCAAATTATTAGCGGCAGACTACCTGCTTGCTGCGAGTGAACTGAAACGTCAACAACCTGATTTACAGCTGATTTGTAATATGGTGACAGAGCAAAAAGCAGAGTTGTTCCGCCAGATTAAACAGCAGGTTGCCCCTGATTTAGTGGTGCAGCTGGAAATCGGCAAAGCCCGCACCACCTTAACAGCGGCTGATGCGGTATTTATCGCCTCAGGCACAGCTACGTTAGAAGCCATGCTGGCCAAAACCGCTATGGTGGTGGGTTATAAGATGAACTGGCTAACGCATCAGATAGCCAAACGTTTAGTGAAACTGAAGTTTTTCAGCTTGCCGAATTTATTGGCTGATAAAGCTTTAGTGACAGAGCTGTTGCAAGAACAGGTCACAGTCGACAACTTAGTCAAAGCTATGGCACCTTTATTACAAAACCAGGTAGCGCAGCGCTCTTGTGTCAGCTCTTTTACAGAGCTGCATCAACTGATCCGCTGCAATGCCAGCGAACAAGCTGCTGCTGCAATAGCAAAAGTGATGGAAAACCCTGTATGAGTGTTAAAGCTCTGAATGCTGAAACGTACCAAAGACCACAAGTTCAGCTGATTTGTGGTGTCGACGAAGTAGGGCGTGGCCCGCTGGTTGGTGCTGTAGTGACAGCTGCTGTGATCCTTGACCCGAATAACCCTATTGTTGGTCTTAACGATTCTAAAAAACTGTCAGAAAAAAAACGCCTGCAGCTTGCTGAAGAAATTAAAGCTAAAGCCTTAAGCTGGAGCTTAGGCCGTGCTGAAGTGCATGAAATTGATAGTTTAAACATTTTACACGCCACTATGCTGGCGATGACCCGTGCTGTGCAGGGCCTTCATATTAAGCCGGAATGGGCCTTAATAGACGGCAACCGTGTGCCAAAAGATATAGGGGTTCAGGCCAGTGCTGTGGTGAAAGGGGATGCCTTGGTGCCGGAAATCAGTGCTGCTTCTATTCTTGCCAAAGTAGCGCGGGATGACGAAATGCAGCAGCTGGATGCCGCTTATCCGCAGTATGGTTTTGCTGGTCATAAAGGCTATCCGACTGCACAACACTTAGCTGCTATCAAAACTCATGGTGTGATTAACGAACACCGACGCAGCTTTAAACCTGTCAGGGATGTGTTGGAGCAGATGCATGGCTGATCCAGGTTTTATTCATTTAAGGGTGCACAGCGATTTTTCGATGATCGATGGCATCAAAAAAATAAAGCCTATAGTCAAAGCGGCGAAAGAGCTGAATATGCCTGCGCTTGCTTTAACAGATCAGATGAATATGTGTGGTCTGGTGCGTTTTTACAGTACAGCACACGAAGCCGGTATTAAGCCGATAGTAGGGGCTGATTTGTGGGTGCAGCATCCGCTATTTCCGGGCGATGCTTGTCGTTTATTGATTTTGGCAGCTGACAACGCGGGATACCAGAACCTGACCATGCTGCTGTCCAAGGCCTATTTACGTGGTCATGTGCATCACAAGCCGCAGATTGATCATGACTGGCTGGTGGAATACAAAGAAGGCCTGATTGTATTATCAGGTGCCAAAGATGGCCCTTTAGGCAAAGCTTTAATTAAGGGCAATGCACCCAGTGCTTTGGCGTTAGTGCAGTTTTATCGTGAACATTTCCCAAACCGGTTTTTTATTGAACTGACCCGCACTGGTCGCCCTGACGAAGAAACTTATATTCAGGCTGCAGTAGAACTGGCAGAACGTGAACAGTTGCCTGTGGTTGCCACGAACGAAGTGGTGATGTTAAGCCCTGACGATTTTCCGGCTCATGAAATCCGTGTTGCCATTCATGATGGTTACACCTTAGAAGATAAAAGACGGCCAAAAAACTACAGCGAACAGCAGTATCTGCGATCTGCAGAAGAAATGCTCGAGCTATTTTCTGATATTCCGGAAGCGCTGCAAAACTCAGTCGAAATCGCCAAACGCTGTAATGTCACCATACGTTTAGGTGAATACTTCCTGCCGGCTTTCCCGACTGGTGGTTTGTCTGACGCCGACTTTTTAGTCTTAAAATCGCAGGAAGGTCTGGAAAAACGCTTGCTGCAGTTATTCCCGGACCCTGAAGTTCGACAAGTAAAACGGCTTGAATACGACGAACGTTTAGACATAGAACTCGGCGTAATCAACCAGATGGGTTTCCCTGGTTACTTCCTGGTGGTGATGGAATTTATCCAGTGGAGTAAAGACAACGATATTCCGGTCGGCCCAGGCCGGGGTTCTGGTGCCGGTTCTTTAGTGGCTTATGCACTGAGTATTACCGACCTTGATCCCTTGGAATTTGATTTACTGTTCGAACGTTTCTTAAACCCTGAGCGGGTCTCGATGCCCGACTTTGACGTCGACTTCTGTATGGACAGACGCGACGAGGTGATAGAACACGTCTCCGACATGTATGGCCGCGAAGCCGTATCGCAGATTATCACCTTCGGTACTATGGCGGCTAAAGCTGTGATCCGCGACGTAGGCCGGGTGCTGGGCCATCCTTATGGTTTTGTTGACCGTATATCCAAGTTGATCCCGCCCACTCCTGGTATGACGCTGGAGCAGGCTTTTAAAGAAGAGCCACGTTTACCCGAATTGTACGCCGCCGATCAGGAAGTAAAAGACTTGATCGACATGGCGCGTCAGCTGGAAGGTGTAACCCGAAACGCCGGTAAACACGCCGGTGGTGTGGTGATAGCGCCGACTAAAATTACCGACTTTGCGCCTGTCTATTGTGACGAAGAGGGGAATAACCCCGTCACTCAGTTTGATAAAAACGACGTGGAATACGCAGGTCTGGTGAAGTTCGACTTCCTCGGTTTACGTACACTGACCATCTTGCAATGGGCTGTGAATATGACCAACGAGCGTCTGGCCCGTGAAGGCAAGCCGCTGGTGGATATCAATACCATTCCGCTGACAGACCGAAAAAGTTTTGACGTGCTGATGAAGGCGGATACCACTGCGGTATTCCAGCTTGAATCCCGCGGTATGAAAGACTTAATACGCCGTCTGCAACCCGACTGTTTCGAAGATATGATAGCCCTTGTGGCGTTGTTCAGGCCCGGTCCTTTGCAGTCAGGCATGGTAGATAACTTTATCGACCGTAAACGGGGTCGTGAAGAAATCTCTTATCCGGATTCTACCTGGCAACATGACTCGTTAATCCCTATTCTGGAGCCTACCTACGGCATCATCCTGTATCAGGAACAGGTGATGCAAATCGCCCAGGTGTTGTCTGGTTATTCACTGGGCGGCGCTGATTTATTACGCCGTGCTATGGGTAAAAAGAAACCGGAAGAGATGGCCAAGCAGCGCGATACCTTCCGGGATGGTGCTGTAGAAAACGGGGTTGATGCCGAACTGTCGATGAAAATCTTCGACCTGGTAGAGAAATTCGCAGGTTACGGTTTTAACAAATCTCACTCCGCGGCTTACGCGCTGGTGTCGTACCAGACGCTGTGGATGAAGGCGCATTATCCGGCCGAGTTTATGGCCGCTGTCATGTCTGCCGATATGGATAACACCGACAAAATTGTTATTCTGGTGGATGAATGTGAGCATATGAAGCTCAAATTGATCCCGCCTGATGTCAATTCTGGTTTGTATAAATTCACGGTAAACCGTCAGGGCCATATTGTCTATGGCATAGGTGCGATTAAAGGTGTAGGTGAAGGCCCGGTTGAAGCTATTTTATCCGCACGTGCTCAACACGGAACATTCACCGATTTGTTCGACTTCTGTAATAAAGTTGATTTAAAACAGCTGAACCGCCGCGTTATTGAAAAGCTGATTTTATCCGGTGCTATGGACCAGCTCGGCCCACATCGTGCAGCCATGATGGCGACTTTAGAAGAAGCGATGAAAGGCGCAGAGCAGCAAGCCAAAGCCGAAGCTATGGGTCAATCTGATTTATTTGGTTTAATGGCACCTGAACCTGAACACGCAGCCAGTGCTTTTAAACAAGTGCCAATTTGGCCGGACGAAGTCTGGTTGGAAGGCGAACGCGAAACCTTAGGTTTATACCTGACAGGCCACCCTATCAACAGATATCTGGTGGAGTTACCTCATTACAGTTCTGGCCGTTTAGTCGATATGCAGCCGGGTCGTCGTGATCAGGTCGTGCATGCCGCAGGTTTAGTTTTGTCTGTGCGTACTATGATCAATAAAAAGGGCAGACGTTGGGCTATTGTCACTTTAGATGACAAATCTGCCCGCTTAGATGTACGTTTTTTCCCCGAACAGTTCGAAAACTTCGAGCATTTGCTGCAAAAAGACAAAATATTGGTGGTGTCGGGACAGGTCAGCTTTGATGATTTCAGTGGTGGCCTTACAATGTCCGGCCGCGAAGTAGTGGACATCATAGCTGCACGGGAAAAATGCTTAAAATCCCTGACCTTAACTGTACATCAGCAGCAAATGGGACTGGATTATCTGCAAAAACTGCAGCAAGCTATGCACGAATTTAAATTAGGCACAGTGCCTGTGAAGCTGGTGTACCAGCGTGACGAAGGTCAAATCACAGTGGCATTGGGCACCGAGTGGTGGGTAACACCTACCGATGCTTTGTTGCATCAACTGCGACAATTAGCAACAATACAACTGGATTTTCATTAATTAGGTAGTGACAGTCGATGATGCTGAATTATTTAGAGTTTGAGCAACCGATTGCGGAACTTGAAGCCAAAATAGAAGAACTTCGCAAAGTAAGCCGCAATGGCGAGTTTGATCTCGGCCTTGAAGAAGAAGTAAACAAGCTGAAGGAAAAAAGCTTAACTCTGACAAAAAAGATCTTTGCAGAATTAGGTGCCTGGCAGGTTGCTCAATTAGCCCGTCATCCGTTGCGTCCTTACACGCTGGATTACATTAAGCATATTTTCACTGACTTTGACGAGTTTGCCGGTGATCGTACTTTTGCTAACGACCCTGCCATTGTCTGTGGTACAGCCCGTTTAGGTGACAAAACCGTGATGGTGATAGGTCATCAGAAAGGTCGTGACACCTCAGAAAAAATCAAACGTAACTTTGGTATGCCAAAACCTGAAGGCTACCGCAAAGCTTTACGTATGATGGAAATGGCTGAACGTTTTAATTTACCAATCATCACTTTTATCGACACGCCTGGTGCATATCCTGGTGTAGGCGCTGAAGAGCGCGGTCAAAGTGAAGCCATTGCCCGTAACCTTAAAGTCATGGCTGGCCTGAAAGTGCCGGTGCTCTGTACTGTGATTGGCGAGGGTGGTTCTGGTGGTGCTTTAGCTATAGGTGTTGGCGATCAGGTCAACATGCTGCAATACAGTACTTACTCGGTGATTTCACCTGAAGGTTGTGCTTCTATTTTGTGGAAAAGTGCGGATAAAGCCCCTATTGCTGCCGATGCCATGGGCATTACAGCACCACGTTTAAAAGAGCTGAACCTGATTGACGAAATCGTCAGCGAGCCTTTAGGTGGTGCACACCGTAATCATGAACAAATGGCGCAAAGCTTAAAGCAGGCTTTATTACGTGACTTAGCCAAACTGGAAAAGTTAAGTATTGAAGACTTGCTGGACAGACGGTATAAACGTTTAATGTCTTTTGGCTATTGTTAACAGAAAAATCGTATGTAAAGCTGTATAAAATCAGCGTGCATACTAGGTAACGGGCGGGGATAAACCCCGCCCTACAAGCCGCCGCAAGGCGGCTTTTATGTGCATGGAAGGACGGTATGTCGAAAATGCAGGGAGCACATTTTCGACGATGTGCATGGAAGGACGGTATGTCGCAACTGTCGGGAACGTTGTTGCGACGAATATTAGGGTCTTGTTTTAATGAGTTCAGAGTTTACCGCCTCACTGCGTCAGCATATCCAGCAGCTTGGTTTAAACCAGCTGGTGCTGGGGTTATCCGGTGGGCTGGATTCTATGGTGTTGCTGGAGCTGTGCCATCAGCTTACTCAGAGTTGTTCTGTAAAGCTTAAAGCTGTGTATATCCATCATGGTTTAAGTGCCAATGCCGATCAGTGGGCTAATTTTTGTCAGCAGCAATGCCTTAAACGCCAGATCCCTTTTGAAGTGCAAAAAGTACAGCTGAACTCTGCCGCTAATATTGAAGCTCAGGCTAGAGCTGCCCGCTATTCGGCTTTAGCTGCTTTTGTGACTGCACCACAGACCGCTTTATTAACGGCTCATCATGCCGATGATCAGCTGGAAACTTTGTTGCTGGCGTTAAAACGTGGTGCAGGCCCAGCAGGTTTATCCGGTATTGCCGCTTTACAGTCTTTTGCTGAAGGTTGGTTACTACGGCCTTTGTTGGAATTTAGCCGTGAGCAACTGGAAGCTTTTGCGAAGCAGCAACAGCTGCAGTGGATTGAAGATGAAAGTAATAACGACAGCCGATTTGACCGTAACTTTTTACGTCTGCAGGTGATGCCGTTATTACAGCAACGCTGGCCGGCTTTCCGGCAAAATGCGTTGCGTTCTGTGAGTCATATTCAGCAGCAGCAGATTTTTGTTGAAAATCAGCTACAACAGCTATTACCCACTGTAATGCACGCAAATGAGCTAGATTTAAAATTGTTAGCCGAGCAAGACTTCACCACTCAAAAGCTGCTGGTGCGCGGTTGGCTGGCTTTAACAGGGCTTAATCCATCAACGGACTGGCTGGAACGTTTTTTTTCGGAATTAATAGGCGCTAAAGCCGATGCTCAGCCTTTGCTGGAGTTAGATGGTCAACAAATCCGTCGTTTTGCAGATAAAGCTTATATCACACAAATGACAGAGGCCCCGCAGGCCGGAGTTTTGCTTGAATTAAAAGCCGGGCAGCAGTTAAACACTGCTGTAGGGCAGTTTCTCCTTAACCGGGAAAATAACGGCACGCCTGTGCTGATCACTGACGATCCTCTCTATCTGGTATTTGGACTTTTTAGTTTGCCTTTTAAACCTGCTGGTGAGCGTCAAAGCAAAGAGTTGAAACAATGGCTGAAGTTATGGGCTATCCCACCATGGCAACGTTTGCAGTTACCTGTGCTGGTGCAGAATAGTCAGGTGGTGGCAGTGCTTGAATTAGCCTCTAATGCAACTGAAGAACAAGCCAATGCTTTTATCGACTGGCAAAAAAGCTAGAGCAAAATTGCGGGCAAAAAAAAGGGCTTTTGGATCTTCTGTCCTTTAGCCCCAATGTACGACGACTAAAACCTTTGCCTGCTTACGCTTAGATCAGGCCTGATTCAGCAGCGCTACTTTCACCGCGTTTTTACCTGCCTGTTTAGCTTGTGATAAAGCTTCATCGGCACGGCTGAATAACAGCTCAGATTTTTGATTAGGCGCTAGCTGGGCTAAGCCCGCACTGGCTGTCACAGCAAACTGATTACATACATGGTGTTGATTAATGGCTTTGACCAGACGATGAGCGACCAGCTCGGCTGACAAGGCATCATCCGCCGTCAGTAATATGGCAAACTCATCGCCACCAAAACGGAATAAACAATCGCTTGCTCTTAAGGTTTGACGCATCGCATCTGCGACGGCAATCAGCACATCATCACCGGCTGGGTGGCCAAAGTTATCGTTGGTTTGTTTAAAGTTATCCAAATCCAGCAAAATTAATGCGCAGGCTTCCTGGCGTCTGTTGGCCAGTTGCACCGCTCGTTCAAACTGATCGTCAAAATTACGTCTGTTGCCTAAATCCGTCAGACTGTCTTTTAACGCCAACTGCTGCAAACGAACCACCACCAGTGTATTTCGCAGCGGATACAGCCATTGCCGTTCCAGTTGCCATAACTGATGTTGGATCAGAGGCGTAAAAGCCTGATCGGACTGATAACTCAGCTCAGCCAGGCATTGATCGTTCAGCATTAACACGCTGCGGTGCTCAAAATTGCCATCTTCTGAACCTGGTGCCAGATATTTGCCGACTGCGGTTTGTAATTGAATGGAGCGCAGAGGCAAAACTTTGCCAGCGGCCATTGAATAGATTTGTAGCTGATTAGCGAGATCTAAGCTGGTTTGCAATTGCTCTGGCAGAGTCGCCGGATCGGCGGACAAACCAGACCAATGCGGCTGACTGGTGATGCCAGCGTAACTGGTTCCACTCAAAGTCATATCTTGTAAGCCAAATAATTCCACTGCCGACACTCCGGAGCATATCTAAGATAGCTGGAATTTGCAGGTATTGTGCCACTTTAATAAGTGAATGATATTATTGATTTTTTCAATTATGCAGTTTAAGCCGACGATTTTTTGACGGCAATGGCTGGCTAAAAATTGCCCTCTAGCTGTCACGCAGAAAATCCAGCATTTCCGGCATTTGTTGCATCGCATCCTGGTAGCCAATTTCAATGAGCCTTTTGGTGTAGGATTTTTCAAACAGCAGGTAGCTGGTTAAGCTCGACTCTGAGTGCTGGGTTATACCTGTCAAACGCAGCAGGCTGCGAACGGCCATAGGAAGCTGCAAAAAGTGCTGGCTGGCAATTTCATTAAAATTCACACTGGGGTTAATTAAAAAACTTTCAACCTTCTTCAGATCGGTAGGAATATTATGCGCACTTAAGGTATCTACTGTTTTATTGATCCTGTTCATCCGTTCTAAATCGGCATTCAGCGTGTCTGAAAAAATCGTATCCAGTAAGTGGCCTGCGACAGTAGCTAAACCCGGATGATGCGGCATGGCGTTCGCTAAATCGCGGGCTCGGGGTTGCTCCAGACCTATGATCAGTATTTTTTCTGCCCCTAAGTGAATAGGTGAGCTCAAAGGCGACAATTGATTGACAGACCCATCGCCATAATAATGCTGGTTGATTCGCACCGAAGGAAACACCAGCGGAATAGCTGCAGAGGCCAATAAATGATGAATACCCAACAAAGTTTTTTGGCCGCAACGTTTTGCTCTGCGCCATTCTTTGGCTTCATTGCCCTGGAAAAAGGTGATGGAGTCGCCTGTGTTATAACTTGATGCAGTCACAGAGACACTGGATAAATAGCCGCCCTGAATGTTGCGGTCTATGCGCTGTAAATCAACAATGTTGTGCAGCAGCAAACGCAGCGGTTTGTTATCCAGCAAACTGACAGGCCTTTTATTGGCATAGTCGGTTTGAAAAGCTGTTAAAAAACCACGCAATAAATGCCAACCCAAACGTAAATAGTCTGAGTAATACACTTGATGGGTATGAAAATTGCGCCATACCCATTCAATTTTTTTAACGCCCAAATGAAAACAAGAGGCGTAACAGGCGATCCCTGTGGCATTGATGGCGCCCGCTGAAGTACCACAAATAATTTCAAATGGAATTTTACTGTTGCGCGGATAATGCTGGGCCAGCGCTTTGAGCACGCCGACCTGATAGGCCGCTCTGGCTCCACCACCTGTCAGCAGCAAAGCAACTTTTTTATTGGTGTTTTCACCTTTTTCGCTATCAGTCACTGAAACTTCTTAACTCTTTAGAGACTCTCTGTTTATATATTGCTGAAAAGCAAAATAAATGCAACGCTATAGCCAGTTTTTCAACGGCTTAATATCAGTGACCCGAATTAGTGAAAGGAAAAAACAAAAATGACTGAGAAGGCTCCTGGCACAGGCCAGCAACAATATTACATAGGTTTAGCCGTAGTGGCTGTAACCCTGATTGCTATCGTCTGGTTTTTCTTTCGATCAGATGAAGCCGTGGTTCCTGAACCTGCTCCAACTCCGGTTCCGACAGTACAACAAACAGCTCCGGCTGATGTGTTAACAGCAGAACAAGAGCCCGTCGATAGTTTGACGGTCCAGGCTCAGGACGAAACTCCGCTGCAGGAAACTCCACTGGATGACGCTATAGCCGTTGAACCTACAGTAAAGTTACCCAGTCTGGATGACTCAGATGCTGAAGTGAAAAGTGGTTTATTGGGGTTACGCTGGAAAGCCGGTTTAGCGTCACTTTTTGTCACTGAAGAGATGATCCGCCGTTTTGTCGTTAATGTGGATAATATTGCGCAAGGCACCTTGCCAAAAAACCAGCCGCTGTTTCAGCCAATGACAGTGAAGTTTGCCACTTTGCCTTCAGATGCTGGTGGCGTGCAGCTGGATCCTGCTAATTTCGAACGTTACGAGCCATACCTGCAATTGCTGGAAAGCGTTTCTGTGACTGAAGTAAAACGTTTATTTGAATACTATTACCCGCTGATGCAGCAGGCCTATGCCGAATTAGGTTATCCGGAGGCTCAGTTCCGCGTGCGTTTACAGGAAGCGATTAAAGTGCTGTTAGCTGCACCTGAAATTGCTCCGCCTATGGAACTTGCTCGCCCAAATGTGTATTACACCTATGCTGATGCAGACACCGAAGCTTTACCTTTGGCACAACGTCAGATGATCCGTTTAGGACCTGATAATCAAAAACGGCTGAAACGGGTATTAGAAGCTCATCAGTTGGTGTTGGCTCAGCCTTAATGCCTGCCTTACCAGTTATTCCGGCAAGCTTGCCACGTCGTTACAGTAACCTGGGCCAGAAAATTGGCCTCTGGTTGCTGAAACTACTGGGTGGCTGGAGTATTCAGGGTGAACTGCCTGCCCACAAAAAGATGGTCATTGCCGTTGCCCCTCATACCTCAAATCAGGATTTTTTTATCGGTATAGCTGCAGCTCTTGCACTGGATCTTAAAATCCGTTTTTTAGGCAAACACAGTATTTTTGTCTGGCCTGTGAAAGGACTTTTGATGTCTTTAGGTGGTATTCCTGTTAACCGCAGCCATCCACATGGAGTGGTAGGGCAGGTGGTTGCTGAATTTAACCAAAGCGAGACACTGTTGTTAGGCTTATCACCTGAGGGTAGCCGCAAAAAAGTACAGCAATGGCGGTCAGGTTTTTGGTTTATTGCCAAACAAGCCAATGTGCCTATTTGTTTAGTCGGACTGGATTATCAACACAAGCAACTGGTGTTTGGCCCCTGTATTACAGCTGGTGAAAATTTCGCCGACGATCTACAGCAAATGCGTACGTTTTTTCAGCAAATGACTGCAAAGTATCCGGAAAACGCTTAAGTCCTTGCACAGCTAAAAGCTTTTAAGCATAATGCGCGCACCAGTTTTACTGGTACCTTCAATGGTGGCCTCATCGGTCCTCCCGCAATACTAATTCGTTCACCTGGTCAGATCCGGAAGGAAGCAGCCAAAGCGGATAACGTATGTGCCGGGATGTCGGCTGGTGAGGTCGCCACCCAAATATCCCGCTGTATTTTCTTGTCCTGTGCTAATCATCATCCACTGTCGAGTTTTTGCCTGAGTGCTGAATACGATCGATGACAATCACTGCCGCCAGCAACTGTGCTGTCAGTTTTGGCTCGTAAATATCCACACCATAGGTATCTGACCAACTAAACCAGGACTTTGACACTTCTGCCAGCACCTTGCCGTTTTGACTGATTTTATATTCGTGTTGCCATAAATTACCGTGCATCTCCAGCTCACCGGCAGGGCCGCTAATGGTAAAACGGCTGGTCCAGAAGGGCCAAAAGCATTTGCGAATAAGCCACTCACTGCCATCGGCACACAGAAGGCGGCAGGCTGGCATGAGAGTCAGGTACTTACGTTTGATTTTTAAAAGCTCAACACCACGGCTGTCAAACATCGTCTGACTGCTGGAGATACTGAAAAACTTACCTTTGGCGCTAAAAGCCGTATTGCCATTTTCATCTTCAATAGTAAAGCTGTCGGTCAGGCTGAATATCTTTTGTTTAATTTTATATTTCATTGTTGCAGCTCCTGTCTTTCACATCTGCCTTATGCTGCCTGAGTTTTTCACTAGATCAAAGTCATAACATAATGATTTACAAAAAAGTGTTGGGCTTTGGTGTTACAGGTATTTCTGCAGGTATCTGGATCTTCGTTTTACTACGCTCAGCAAAATATTGGAAACCTATAAGTAAGGATGCTAAGTTAGCTGCATGTTTCAATTATGTAGCCGCGCAGCTCCAAAGCTGAATAGATCACGGTTGCTGTAATACACTGCTAAACAACAAGGAGAGTTCATTTGGAAATTGATGCAACGCTGTATGGCCAGTTTGTGATCATATTTGCGCTCGTTATGGCGGCGCTTTGTTATTACCTGGGTCGTCGTAAAACCCAAAATCCTGTTTTAGCTGGTTTACTTGGCGCAGTTTTATCTTTAATCCCGCAATTTGGCCTGATTTATCTGATGGTGTTGTTGTTCAAAAAAGATGTTAGTTCAACATCAGCAAGTGAATTAGATGCTGTGTAGCATCGAAAGGCAGCGTTGATTGAATTAAAGGAAAATTGAATCATGAAGAAAAATAACAAAACTGAAAGCAGTTCAAATGCTTCGTTGTTTTCATTTTTGCTTTTTGGTTTTGCATTTGACAAGTCAGTGCCGAAATCAAAAACATCCTTGGTCATGCTTTTGGTTGTTATCTTGTTATTTGGCGGTTTAGCTTTGTTTCTGGTTAAGATGGCAGGCGCTTAAAACTTAGCCTCAGTATCCACGTTCTTATGCAAAATACGCACAATTTCAATCTGTCCACTGTCACTATCTTTATAAAAAATCAGATGGCTGCCTTGCGGGAATTTGCGATAGCCCTGTTTAATGTAATCACAGTCTTTACCCGCCATTGGTGTTTTGGCTAGCAGATGAAAAGTATCATCAAACTGTTTGATATATAAATTGCGCTGCTGTTTTCCCCAACGTTGTTCCGTAAAAATAGCTATGGCTCTTAAGTCGGCCATAGCTTTCTGCCTCAGCACAAAAGCTCTCATTTACCGCTTTCATCCAGTTGCGCAATAAATGTTTCGTAGTTATAGTCGGCAAGGCCACTTTGTTCGCCTTCAAGTAGCATTCGGCGCAAGGTGTTCAATTTGCTTTCAGAATCTTCAAGCATTCTAAGTCCGGCACGCACCACTTCGCTGGCAGAACCATAACGACCCGTCTGAATTTGCTCTGCTATAAAATGATCAAAATGTTCACCCAGGCTAATACTGGTGTTTTTTGCCATCTGACACCTCCGAAATACCAACAATTACCATATTTTGGTATTTGATTGGTAGAACGTCAAGCTAAGAACTGGCTTTAGCATCCTTGCTATAAGCCTTCATTGATAAAGGTGTTATTCAGCCTTCGTCTGATGCCGCAGCCGTAACACCTCAAGTACATCATGTAGCGCCAGGTCCTGGCTTTTCAGTAATACCAGCAAGTGATAAATCAAATCTGCGGCTTCGTTTTTCAGCTCTTCTCTATCGCCTACAGTAGCGGCCAGAGCTGTTTCTACCCCTTCTTCACCGACTTTTTGCGCTATACGTTTTACACCTTTGGCAAACAAAGAAGCTGTGTAGCTGGAGCTTGGATCGGCGCCGTATCTGCTGTGGATCACTTGTTCTAATTGATCTAAAAAGGCTAAGTCGGGCTGATTGGCATCTTCTGCGTGCCAGCAACTTTCGGTGCCGACATGACAAGTGGGACCAATAGGCAGGACTAAAGCCAGAATACTGTCGTGGTCGCAATCTGCTGCCATGCTTTGTAATTTCAGCGTATGGCCTGAGCTTTCGCCTTTGGTCCATAAGCGGTTTTTACTGCGGCTAAAAAAAGTCAGATCGCCGGTTTCTAAGCTTTTTTGTAAGGCTTCTTTGTTGGCAAAACCTTGCATCAGCACTTTACCTGAGCGAGCGTGTTGCACTATGACCGGCAACAAGCCATCACCTTTGCTGAAATCCAGCTGGTCCAGGTTGGTTAAATTCAGTTTCATGGCCTGATCTCCAGCTTACGTTCTAATAAAAATGCTTTTAGCTCTGGTATAGGAATAATACCTTTGTGAAACACCGAAGCGGCTAAAGCGCCGTCTACATCGGCTTGTTCAAACACATCGGCAAAGTGCTGCATAGCACCCGCGCCACCACTGGCAATCAGCGGCACTTTGCAGGCATTTCGTATCAGTTGCAGTTGCGTGAGGTCATAGCCCTGGCGTACACCATCCTGATTCATACAATTCAGCACTATTTCGCCTGCGCCCAGCTCTTGCACCCGCTTTAACCAGTCCAGCGTTTGCCAGCGGGTTTTCTGGGTGCGGCTTTCATCGCCTGTGAACTGATAGACCTGATATTGGCCTGTTTCTTTATCAAAAAAGCTGTCGATGCCAATCACCACACATTGCTGACCAAAGCTGTGTTCCAGCTCGCTAATCAGTTCTGGCCGTGCCAGGGCAGGGCTATTGACGGAGATTTTATCTGCACCCATTTCCAGAATTAATCCGGCGTCCGCGACAGATTTAATACCACCGGCGACACAAAACGGAATGTCGATCACTTCAGCTATACGGCGCACCCAGCTTTTATCTACCACACGGCCATCGCTGGAGGCGGTGATATCGTAAAACACCAGCTCGTCTGCGCCTTGTTCGGCGTAGGCTTTGGCCAGCGGCACTATATCGCCAATGATTTCGTGGTTACGAAACTGCACGCCTTTGACCACTTTGCCATCGCGCACATCTAAACAAGGAATTATGCGTCTTGCCAGCATTGGATTGCCTCCTCTGCCGTGAACTTACCTTCCAGCAAAGCCCGGCCTAAAATCACACCAGCCACGCCAGTAGGCTTTAAGGCTTTGATATCTGCCAAAGAGCCAACACCACCAGAGGCTTGCCACTGAATTTGCGGGTACTTCTGCACCAGTTCAGCATATAAAGCGACATTAGGGCCCTGCAAGGTACCGTCTTTGCTGATATCGGTGCACAGTACATGTTTTGCACCTGCGGCAATAAAGCCATCCAGCACCTGTTCAAGCGTAATAGTCGACTCTTCAATCCAGCCGTGGCTTGGCAGTGTTTTGTCGCCTTTGGCATTAATAGCCACATCCAGCGCCAGAACTATTTTGTCACCGCCATAAGTTCGCAGCCAGCCTTGCACTGTTTCTGGCTCACGAATAGCCACACTGCCTACCACAACCCGGCGTGCTCCAGCTGCAAGTAACTGCTCTACATCTGCAGCTGTGCGAACACCGCCACCCACTTGTACTGGCAGAGGGGCGTTTTTCATTAAGCTGGTTAATAGCTCAAGTTGACGATCCGCGGCGTTTTTTGCGCCTGTTAAATCCACTAAATGCAAAATACCTGCGCCAGCTTCGGCGTATAAGTCGCGCAGCTGCAATGGAGTTTGCTGATATTCAGTGGTTTTATCGTAGCTGCCCTGATAAAGCCGTACTGTTTTACCTTGTATTAAATCTATTGCTGGAATAATCACGTTCAATCCTGTTACGGCAAGGCCGGATGAGAAAAATTAACCATTAAAAGCCAGAAAATTCTGTAATAAACGAGCGCCGACAGCACCTGAACGTTCAGGGTGAAATTGCGCACCGAGCTTATTGCCTTTACCTATCACAGCGGCAAAATCACTGCCGTAATTGCAGCGGGCTAAGGTGGTATCGGATGGCGCTACTGCAAAACTATGGACAAAATACACATAGTCCTTTTCGCCTATGCCTTTGAGCAGAGGGTGATTTTGTGCACTATCTTCTACCTGCAAAGTATTCCAGCCCATATGAGGCAAACGTAAATCACCGACTTGCATGCGTTTCACCTGACCTGGTATTAAACCTAAACAGTCGACACCCCCTTCTTCGCTGCTGTCGGTCAACAGCTGCATGCCTAAGCAAATGCCAAGGAGTGGCTGCTCTGCCTGTTGTAAGGTGGCTATTAAATCGCGTTCACGTAAGTTCGCCATCGCCTGACGGGCAGCGCCCACACCTGGCACTAATAAACGGCTGGCGTTTTTTATCACTGTTAAATCGCGGCTGACTTTGGCATCCACACCTAAGCGCTGGAAGGCACAATACACAGAGCTGATATTGGCGCAGCCGGTATCTACAATCACTAGCGACATTAAAGCACTCCTTTACTGCTTGGCAGGGCTTCACCTGAAACTTTAATGGCCTGACCAAGTGCACGGCCAAAGGCTTTAAATAAACCTTCGACCATATGGTGTTTATTGCCCGGGCTGACGGATAAGTGCAGTGTCATCAGCATGGCATCACTTAACGAGCGGAAGAAGTGGTGTACCATTTCAAGGTTCATAGTACCAACAGAACCCTGGCCTAAATCGGCATCAAACTTCAGCAGCGGACGGCCTGATAAATCCAGCACACATTCAGCGCGGCATTCATCCATTGGCAAGACAAAACCAAAGCGGGTAATGCCTTTTTTATTGCCTAGCGCTTGTTTGAGTGCCTGACCTAAAGCCAACGCTGTATCTTCCACACTGTGGTGATCGTCAATGTGTAAGTCGCCTTTTACTTTGAGTTGCAGGCTAAAACCACCGTGAGTGGCAATTTGGTCCAGCATATGGTCAAAAAAGCCAACGCCGGTCTCAATAACATTGCCGCCTTGCTGGTCTAAATCGACATTGACCTGAATATCAGTTTCGCGGGTCACACGATTGACGCTGCCTTTACGGCCTTTGCTCAACAGTTGTTTGGTGATTTCTTTCCAGCCTAAAGTGTCACGGTCATAACGGAACGAAGGCAAGCCCATATTTTCGGCCAGTTGCACGTCGGTTAAACGGTCGCCAATGACAAAAGAGTTGGTGAAATCTACTTTGCCTTGCTGCAGATAGTCTTTAACTAAACCCAGCTTCGGCTTACGGCAGCTGCAGTTGTCTTTATCAAAGTGAGGGCAAATCAGAATATCGTCAAAACGAATGCCCTGCGAATTGAGCAGCTGCATCATTTTTTCCTGCGGCGCATCAAAGGTATCACGCGGGAAACTGTTGGTACCCAGACCGTCCTGGTTGGTTACCATCACCAATGAATAACCTGCAGCCTGTAACTTCAGTAATGAAGGCACCAGATCGGGCTCGTACGCTAATTTTTCCAGTGAATCCAGTTGTTTATCTACAGCAGGTTCTTCCACCATAGTGCCGTCACGGTCGATAAATAAAATAGCTTTGGCACTCATAAAGACTCCTGTTTTTCTGTAGTTGTTATGGTTTTTGGTGTAAGTGAATAAGACGACATAATCTGTTGTAACTGCGCCATTTCGGTTGCCGATCCTATCGATACCCGAACCACCTGACCTAAACCCAGCTGACTGGATTGGTTACGGATCAGCACACCTTGTTCTGCAATAAAGCTGACCAATGCAGCGGCATCAGGCACAGCCAGCAGTACATAGTTAGCCTTAGACGGATAGACACGGCTTACATAACTCAGCGTTTTGGCGAAAGTGCTGAAGCTGTCACGTAAGCTGTTGATTTGCTCCACTGTCGCACGCATTTTTTGCTGGCCCTGGGCTGATAACGCCTGCACCGCAATTTCAGCCACAGGAGCTGGCACAGGGTAGGGCGCAATCATCTGGCGAAGTGCTGCAATGACTGAAGGCTCTGCCAAAGTAAAACCACAACGCAAACCTGCTAAAGCAAAAGCTTTAGATAAAGTACGTAGCACCACTAAGTTGCTGTATTGATTTAATAAACCAGCCACTGAAGCTTCTGGTGCAAACTCAATATAAGCTTCGTCTACGACCACTAAAGCTTTGTCTTTATAAAACTCAAGTACCTCGATGATCTGCTGACGAGGTATTAAATCGCCTGTTGGGTTATTCGGGCTACAAATAAATACCAGTTTTACATTGGCTTTTTGCGCAAATAAAGTCGGCAGATCCAAAGTTAAATCTTTGGTTAAAGGCACAATGTTGACATCCACCAGCTGACTTTCGGCGCTGATTTTGTACATGCCATAAGTCGGTGGGCAAATACTGATGGCATCCTGACCCGGTTCGCAAAAGCTGCGAATTAAAAGCTCAATGCCTTCATCAGCGCCACGGCTGGTCAGCACCTGATTGCTTTCTACACCAGCGTAAGATGCATAAGCGCTGATCAGCTGTTTTGGCTGACAATCCGGGTATCTGTTGTATTGGCCTGATAATTCATAGTCTGTTGCCATAGAGTTTTCGTTGGCATTCAGCCACACCGAGCCACCACTCATGCTTAAGCGGGCTGAAGCATAAGGCACCAGTTGTTGCACTTTTTGCCGGGCTAAAGAACTGATACGGCTCATTGACGATTTTCCTCTGAAATTTTTGCTGAAAGCTCTAACTCTGCTAACCGAAATGAGACGGCATTGGCGTGCGCATCTAATCCTTCGGCTTTGGCCAGTTTGACAATAGTTGGGCCTAAATCGCGCATACCAGCTGCTGTTAAGGTCTGAACTGTGTAACGACGATAAAAGTCGGCCAGACTTAAACTACTGTGATTACGGCTGTAGCCATAAGTGGGCAATACGTGGTTGGTACCACTGGCATAATCACCGGCCGATTCTGGCGTGTAAGGGCCAACAAAAATACTGGCAGCGTTGGTGAGTTTTCCAAGCAAGGCTTGATCGTCAGCGGTCTGAACAATTAAGTGTTCAGGCGCGTATTGATTACTGACCAAAGCCGCTGTCGCTAAATCCGGCG
>Ga0180008_1000595_pt1 | contig 28621 bp, 27 predicted proteins | sample MM_PW_MetaG_FD_121121 | JGI IMG/M metagenome (GOLD analysis project Ga0180008, IMG submission 121121) | Groundwater microbial communities from the Aspo Hard Rock Laboratory (HRL) deep subsurface site, Sweden - MM_PW_MetaG | ecosystem: Environmental > Aquatic > Deep subsurface > Groundwater... | reverse complement strand
CATTCGCGTTCAGTGCTGTTGTTTCAATGGCTACAAAGCTTCATAATAGCGCGACTTTTTTCTGGGGTTCTTTTATGTCGGAATTTTTGCTGTTGCTGGTCAGCACAGTGCTGGTAAACAACTTCGTACTGGTGAAGTTTCTGGGTCTTTGCCCCGTGATGGGCGTCTCCAAAAAACTCGAAACTGCTATCGGCATGTCGATGGCCACTACTTTTGTTCTGACTTTAGCTTCTTTGTGCAGCTATCTGGTAGATTTTTACTTATTACAGCCGCTGGATTTAATGTACCTGCGCACCTTAAGTTTTATTCTGGTGATTGCCGTAGTCGTGCAATTTACCGAAATGGTGGTGCATAAAACCAGCCCTACGTTGTATCGTTTGTTAGGTATCTTTTTACCTCTGATCACCACCAACTGCGCTGTATTAGGTGTGGCGCTTTTAAACGTCAACGCCCGCCATGATTTTTTCTCTTCTGTGGTGTACGGCTTTGGTGCCGCTGTAGGTTTTTCTTTAGTTTTGATTTTATTTGCTGCTATGCGCGAGCGTCTGGCCGCTGCCGACGTACCGGTGTCCTTTAAAGGTGCCGCTATCGGCATGATTACCGCGGGTTTAATGTCACTGGCCTTTATGGGCTTTACTGGTTTGGTGAAAGTGTAAATGTCTATTATCACAGCCCTGTGGGCTTTGGGTATTCTGGCGCTGATTTTTGGCGCTGTGCTGGGATACGCCGCTATACGTTTTAAAGTGGATGCCGATCCACTGGTCGAGCAAATTGACGAAATATTACCGCAAACCCAATGTGGTCAATGTGGTTATCCGGGTTGTCGACCTTATGCCGAAGCCATAGCCAATGGCGATGACATCAACAAATGTCCGCCGGGTGGCGATGCGACTATTAAAAAACTAGCTGATTTAATGGGCGTTGAAGCCAAACCTCTGGATGCAGCTCAAACTCCGGCGGTTAAACGTGTGGCTTTTATTCGCGAAGATGAATGTATTGGTTGTACCAAATGTATTCAGGCCTGCCCAGTCGACGCTATTGTCGGCGCCTCCAAGCAAATGCATACGGTGATTGTTGACGAGTGTACCGGCTGCGATTTATGTGTTGAACCTTGTCCTGTGGATTGCATTGATATGGTGCCATTAGCCAGCAGTATTGAGCGCTGGAAATGGGACTTAAAGGCTATCCCGGTAAAAGTGCTGGAGTCGTAACTTGCCTACTTTATTTCAACAAATTCAGGCAGGAAAAGTCTGGGACTTTCATGGTGGTATTCATCCGCCAAGCCGTAAAGAGCGTACCAACCAAAAACCAGTGGCGCTTTTGGATATTCCTGACCGTTTATATATTCCGCTGCGCCAGCATATTGGCGTGGCTGGCAAAGTGCTGGTCAAAGTAGGCGACCGGGTACTAAAGGGCCAGGCTTTAACTCAGGCTGATAATGCGATGGCAGTGCCAGTGCATGCGCCAACATCCGGCACAGTGCAGGCTATTGAATTGCATACCAGCGCGCACCCTTCCAGCTTAGCTGAGCCCACTTTAGTGCTGGCTCCGGATGGTATGGACGAATGGCGACCGCGTAAGCCTTTGGATCCAGAACAAGCCGATGTATACACCTTGCTGGAACGTATTCAGGAGTCTGGTATTTCCGGTATGGGCGGCGCAGGTTTCCCGACTCATATTAAGGTGAATGTGAAACAGCCGGTTGATTATCTGATTATCAATGCTGTGGAATGTGAACCCTATATCACAGCAGATGACATGCTGATGCAGGAACGCGCCAGCGACATTATTTCCGGTATTGAAATACTGGTAAAACTGCTGAGTCCAAAAGCTGTATTGATAGGTATTGAAGACGATAAGCCGATTGCAGCAGCCTCGTTAAAAGCCGCTATAGGCCAGAAAGATAATTACTTTGTGCGCGAAGTGCCGACCAAGTATCCTTCCGGCGGCGAAAAACAACTCATCCAATTGCTGACCAATAAAGAAGTACCAGCAGGTCGCAGGCCTTTAGATATTGGCATAGTGATGCAAAACGTCGGTACTGCTTTTGCGATAGCTCAGGCCGTGCTGGATGATATTCCACTGATCCACCGTGTGGTGACTGTGGCGGGTGAAACCTTAGCACAGCAGCAAAACGTACTGGCGCTGATCGGTACTCCTATTTCCGATTTATTAAATGCCTGTGGTTTTCAGGCCGAACCTGCGCAGCGCATTATTATCGGCGGCCCTATGATGGGCTTTGCGATAGCGGACTGGTCTGTTCCTGTGGTTAAAACCACCAACTGTATTTTGGCGCCAACGGAAAACGAGCTGGGTGCAGCCAGCGAGGAAATGGACTGTATCCGCTGTGGCGCTTGCGCCGACGCCTGCCCTGCCAGCTTATTGCCGCAGCAACTGTTGTGGTACAGCAAAGCCAAAGATCAGGACAAACTGGCGGAATACAATTTATCCGACTGCATTGAATGTGGTGCCTGTGCTTATGTTTGCCCCAGCGAAATTCCGTTGGTGCATTATTACCGTGTCGCCAAAGCAGATATTCGAGAAACCCAACGTGAAGCCTTAAAAGCTGAACAAGCCAAGGCCCGTTTTGATGCCCGTACTGAACGATTAGAGCGGGATAAGCAAGAACGCTTAGAACGCAATCAGCAACTGGCAGCACAACGTGTCGCCCAACAACAGGCCAGCGGTCAGGCGACTCAAAGCGCAGCTGCTGTGCAACAAGCGTTGCAGCGCACTCAGCAGCAAAATGCTCAGCCTCTTGATAAAGAACAAATTATTGCAGAGCGTGAACGTAAAAAAGCAGAAGCTTTGGCCTATCAGCAGCAGAAACAACAAGCTGTGACTGCTGAACCTGCTGCTGACCTTGCTACAGAGCAAACAGAAGATCCACGTAAAGCCGCTATAGCCGCAGCATTAGCCCGTGCCAAAGCGAAAAAACAGGCGGAAGCTTTGCCTGAAGTAGCTACAGATCCCGCTCCGCCTGAAACAGCAACTGCTGATGTGGATGCAAAAAAAGCTGCAGTAGCCGCTGCCATAGCCCGAGCTAAAGCGAAAAAGCTGACACAACAAGAGCCAGAAGCTCAACCAGAAACAGCTGCAGAATCAGCCCCTGCTGAAGCACCAGCTTCTGATGCGGATGCTAAAAAAGCTGCAGTTGCAGCTGCTATAACTCGTGCTAAAGCGAAAAAGCTTATGCAACAAGAGCCCGAAGCTCAGCCTGAAGTAGCGGTAGAACCAGCTTCTGATGTGGATGCAAAAAAAGCCGCAGTAGCAGCTGCCATAGCTCGTGCTAAAGCGAAAAAGCTGGCCGAACAAGCGCAAGTGCAGCAAACAGAACCTGTAGCTGCAGCACAGGTTCCAGAGCCAATTGAAGCACCAGCAGAGTCAGCGCCAGAACAAGATGCGAAAAAAGCCGCCATTGCAGCAGCAATTGCCCGTGCCAAAGCTAAGAAACAACAAAACAGTGAGCCGTTATGAGTTTTAAAATCGCCAGCTCTCCGCACCAGCACAGTCAAAAAACTACAGCGCAGTTAATGAAACTGGTGGCGCTTGCTGCTGTACCTGGCATTGCCGTGCAGGCTTACTTTTTTGGTTATGGAGTGCTTATTCAACTAGTGCTGGCGATTATCACGGCTTTAAGCTGCGAAGCCGCTGTATTGGCACTTCGTAGTAAAAAAATCAAAGTCAAACTGCTGGATCACAGCGCCTTAGTTACGGCCCTGTTGCTTGCAGTCGCGATCCCCTCTTATGCGCCCTGGTGGTTGGTGGTGATAGGGACAGCCTTTGCCATAGTGGTAGTGAAACAGCTGTACGGCGGTTTAGGTAATAACCTGTTTAACCCTGCCATGGCGGCTTATGTGTTGCTGCTGGTGTCATTTCCATTGCCTATGACCAGTTGGTTACCCGCTGCGCCGGTACAGAATTTAGCTGTAGGTCCACTCGATGCAGTCTGTACTATTTTTACCGACTTCAGTTGCACAGGCTACAGTGTCAGCCAGCTGCGTCAGGATGCGGACGGCGTCAGTATGGCGACCCCTTTGGATACTTTAAAAACCGATCTTTCGCAGGGTTACACTACGGCGGAGAGCCTGAAAAAACCTGTGTTTGGCTGGTTGTCCGGTGAAGGCTGGTTTTGGGTCAATCTGGCTTATTTGCTCGGCGGTTTGTTTTTATTGCAGCAAAAAGTTATACAGTGGCGCATTCCGGTGGCTGTATTAGGTTCATTATTTAGCTGCAGTTTGCTGGCATGGCTGATATCCCCAGATACCAATGCCAGTCCGCTATTTCAGCTATTTTCGGGTGCCACTATGCTGGCGGCGTTTTTTATCGCCACAGACCCGGTATCTGCTTCGACCACTGAAAAAGGCCGGCTGATTTTTGGCGTATTAATAGGGGTATTGGTATTTTTGATCCGCAGTTATGGCGGTTATCCGGATGCTTTTGCTTTTGCTGTGATGCTGGCCAATATGACAGTGCCGTTAATTGATTACTACACCCAGCCACGCACTTATGGCCATAAAAACAAGGGAGCGCGCTGATGCTAAGTTCTGTCGGTAAAAATGCGCTGTTGCTTGGCACCGCTGCTGTGCTTTGTGTTTTTGCTGTGGCCGCTGTCAATGAAATCACCAAAACTGAAATCGAACAGCAGCAGTTGGCTAGTAAACTCGGCACTTTGGTCGAGGTAGTGCCTGAACTTGCTGGGAATACCGACATTCTGAATGACTGTGTGGCTGTATTGGATACCCAGTTACTGGGCAAAGACGCCAAACAAAAAATCTACCGTTATCGTGCTGAAGGTCAGCTCAAAGCCTATTTGATAGAAACCACAGCACCAGATGGCTACAGTGGCGCTATTGAAGTACTGGCGGCTATTAGCCCGGACAGTGAAGTTCTTGGTGTGCGGGTATTGAGTCATAAAGAAACACCTGGCCTTGGTGATAAAGTTGAACTGCGTAAAACCCCTTGGGTATTGAGCTTTAATGGCCAGACGGTAGGCTCGGGCGATGATCGCAGTTTTGCGGTAAAAAAAGACGGCGGTCAGTTTGACCAGTTTGCCGGTGCTACTATTACACCTCGTGCTGTAGTGAAAGCGGTAAAAAATGCTGCGGTTTATATTCAGCAACATCCTGAACTGGCCAGCTTGCCAGCCGATTGTGGAGCCTGAAGCAATGAATCAATATCAGGAAATAGTCCGTCAGGGCCTGTGGAAAAATAATCCAGGTTTAGTGCAGTTATTAGGGCTTTGTCCTTTATTGGGTGTGACCAACAGCCTGACCAACGCTTTGGGTTTAGGTTTGGCCACCATGCTGGTATTGCTGAGCACCAATACTGTGGTGTCTTTGGTTCGAAACTATGTGCCAAACGAAATCCGTATTCCGGTGTTTGTGATGGTGATCGCCTCTGTGGTGACTGTGATTGAACTCTTGATGCACGCTTTTTTATTCAACCTATATCAGGCCTTAGGTATTTTTATTCCGCTGATGGTCACTAACTGCATAGTCATTGGCCGCGCTGAAGCTTACGCATCCAAAAATGCAGTATTACCAGCAGCATTTGATGGTTTGATGATGGGCACTGGTTTTGCGTTAGTGCTCTGCGCTTTAGGAGCCATTCGTGAAGTGATAGGGTCTGGTACCTTATTTGCTGGCGCCGACTTATTGCTGGGTGACTGGGCCAAAGTGCTGACTATTCATCTGTATCAGGCCGACCATCAGTTTTTATTAGCAATATTGCCACCTGGCGCATTTTTAGTGATGGGCTTTCTGATCGCCGGTAAAAATGCAGTGGATGCCAGAGCAGCAGCTAAAGCAAAACCTGTAGAGCAAAAAATCAGCCGGGCGCGTGTCACTCATGTCAGTAGTTAAGGCAAAAACCGTTCAATGAATAAAGAAAAACGTATTCAGATTTTACAACGTCTGCGTGAAAACAACCCAAAGCCGACTACTGAGCTGGAGTTTAATTCACCTTTTGAATTACTGGTGGCGGTGTTGTTATCGGCTCAGGCCACAGATGTCAGCGTCAATAAAGCCACCCGCCTGCTCTACCCTGTCGCCAATACGCCGCAGGCTATTTTTGATTTAGGTGTGGATGGCGTAAAGCAGTACATCAAAACCATAGGGCTTTTTAACTCAAAAGCCGAGAATCTGATTAAAACCTGCCGTATCCTGATCGACCAGCACAACAGCATAGTGCCGGAAAACCGCGAAGCGTTAGAAGCCCTGCCAGGCGTAGGCCGAAAAACAGCGAATGTGGTTTTGAATACGGCTTTTGGCTGGCCGACTATAGCGGTCGATACGCATATTTTCCGGGTCAGCAACAGAACCAAATTTGCGCCTGGCAAAAATGTCGATGAAGTGGAACAGAAGTTACTAAAAGTGGTGCCAGCCGAATTTAAGCTGGATGTGCATCACTGGCTTATTTTGCATGGTCGTTACACCTGCATAGCCCGTAAACCTAAATGTGGCAGCTGCCTGATTGAAGATCTGTGCGAGTTTGCTGAAAAAGTTGATTAAGGAAATTTTATGCGCATTTTACATACCATGCTCCGTGTCACTAACTTAGAACGCTCTTTGGCCTTTTACACTGAAGTCCTCGGCATGAAGTTATTACGCACCTCAGAAAATGCTGAATACAAATACACGCTAGCTTTTGTTGGTTTTAGCGATGAAAGCGAAGGTGCTGTGTTGGAATTAACTTACAACTGGGGCGTCGAAAGCTACGAGCCAGGCACTGCTTATGGCCATATCGCCTTAGAAGTAGATGATATTTATGGCGCTTGTGAGCTTATTCGCGCTAAAGGTGGCGTGATCAGCCGCGAACCAGGTCCGGTGAAAGGTGGCACGACGGAAATCGCTTTTGTACGCGACCCGGACAACTACGCCATCGAACTTATCCAGAAAAAAGCCAGCTACGTTCAGCTTTAACATTTGTTTGTTAAATTGGGGTCAGATCACATTGTTAACTGTTAACAATGTGATCTGACCCCAATTTAATGATGGTTCCTCAGTTTCGCAGGAATACTCAAACCGTATTTTGCCGCAACACCTTTCTGAGCGACGGCACTGCCCAACAGTGAACATTGTTGCAAAGAACTGCGGATAGAGCAGAGTTCTTCTTCAGCTAAAACACCACTAAATAATGTCCTGTAATTCATTTGCCGCTCTGCATCGTTTTCACCCAAAGCCAGATAACGTGGGTCTGGTGTAATAAGAGCGCTGGAACGTCCCAGAGCATTGCAACTATAGCTGGACCAGAAGTAATGTTCCGGCCTCTGAACCATTGCTGCACGCACTGGATTCATCTCAATATATCGATAAACATTAAGCACATAAGCTTCTTCTGCAATCAGACAAGATTTAAAGCGTCCTTCCCATAAAGTGCCGCAACGCTGATAACGAGTATTGAAATAACGAACATACTTTCGCCCTACCGACTGCATCAGCAAACTTGTCGCCATTTCTTCCTTTGGTGTGCATAAGAGGTGAACATGGTTGGACATTAAAACCCAGGCATGAATGTCCACATAGAATTGCGCTTTGTATTCAGTCAGATAATTCAGGTAAGTCGCAAAATCCTGCTGATCAAAAAAGCAAGGCTGGTGATTATTTCCGCGTTGAACCACATGCTGTGGTACATCAGCCGGACAATAGCGTTGATGACGTGGCATGGTGCGCCTCCATTGCAAAGAAACACCACTAAGAATAGCTGCTAAACTCAAAAAAAACGGAGTAAGATCACATTATTTTTACAAAAAACAAACAATGTGATCTGACCCCATTTTTATTATTCCAGCTCAATCCAGATTTTGTCGTTCAGCGACATCGCCAGATTGTTGTCGTAATAGGCGGCTTCATTGATAAAGGTTGGATACACCACTTTATCGCCGTCGTAAGGCACTTCAGTGCCATCAAATAAGGTGAAGATCGGATCGCCAGGGTGGATAGGATGATAGTCCTTGTCCTGCACATTTTTGTGCACCATACCCAAACGTTCGCCTTTTTCATTCATCGGCAATTTAATGCTGTGCAGATACAGATAAGCTTCAGTGCGTTTTGGCAGCTCTGGCAGGCTCTGGGTGTTATATAGCTCAACAAAGTCCAGAATATGTGCAGTCATCTCGTGCATTTGCTCCAGCACGTCCTGACGCAGTACAGACTGAGACTGTGGCCCTACTTCCACTATCACACCATAACGACCCAGCGTACACATCAGCGCGTGCTCTTCGGCGGCCAAATGGTCTTCATCGCGGGAGATAATAGCTTCTGGCATTTTCATCTTCACATAAGCGGCCATCAGATTATAAAAAGGCCCGGCTTGCGTCATGATCAAACAGGCGCCCATATTGCTGGTGGTGTTGTGTAAATCGATCACCAGATCGGTTTTAGCCTTGCCTTTTGGCCCCAAAATGTCATTGATCACTTTGGCGCGGCTTTGCTCGTAATTGGTGAGCTCAGCATTGGCTAAATCGATATTTTTAAACTGACGGTTTAAGTCGCTGTGTAAATAGCGCTTATTGGCTTTATGCGCTTCAGGGTTGGCAAACAAAGTGCTGGTTTCAAAGCTTGGACGCTGAATCAACGCAGGATTGGCTTCATACTGACGAATGGCATAAATACCGGAGAATTCGTTGCCGTGGGTGCCCCCCACAATCGCAACCTTAGCAATTTTAGTCATAAGGTTTACCTCAGAAAAAGATGAAAACATTATGCCTAGCCGCAGCAATAAATGCAGCCAATTTAACTTTAAATGCTGATTTTATGAATAAAAATGAAGAAGAGTGCTTAGACTAATTTAAAGTACAGGAATGAATTAAGCAGCCGGACGAGTGTTATTGATCATCAACACCGGAATACGTTGTTGTGATGATTGTTTAGATAAAGCAGAGTCAAGAATATCGCTAGCCTGACAGACACATTTGCCACATTGAGTGCCTACACCCAAATTTTGTTTCAGCTCACGCATAGAACAAGCACCCGCTTCGACCTGTTGGCGAATGGCTTTATCTGTGACAGCTTTACAAAGACAAACGTACATAAATGCACCTGCGTATTGAACTGCGGGCATCATAATCTAATCAAGAATGGTTATCAATAGCTTCAAGGAGAAAATCTTAGCAATAAAAATGGGGTCAGATCACATTGTTAATAAAACTGTTAACAATGTGATCTGACCCCATTTTAAAACTGTTATTCGTTGTCTTGTGTGGCTTCAATCAGAGTCTCAGAGAACTCTTCAGGGCCAATCACCACGCCAGGTTCTGCAGCGTGCGGGAACACAGCGATGGCTAATTCGTCACCGTCCAAACCAGCAGTCCATTTATCTAACCAGGTTGCGATGTCGATCGCCTGAGCCTGACACTGAGCCCAATCACCATTGATCCACAGCTCTGCTAATTCAGCATGTGGCCATACCGGGATGCAACGTTCTTCATCAGCATCAACCAATACAAAACCTTCTTCATCCACCAGGATCCAGATCTTTTCCAGATCGGCCACGGCCTGAATGAAGTAGTCGTAACGCTGTTCAGCGTCCAATAAACTGAGTTTGTTTAAATCGTCAGCTGTTAATTCGTAGTTCATTGCTATCCCCTCGGAGCGCCACAGAAAAGGCGCACATAATGACTGAAATGGCCGTCATCGACCAGTAAATTTTGTGTTTTATACAGCTTTTACCTCGCGCACAGGCACCTGCGGATAACAAACATCCATATTGCCGTTGCCTTTGTGCTGATAAAACACATGGGTACGGGAACGGCGCTCAGCCAGAGACTGCGAAAACTCTGAACTTGTGGTGCTGAGCCATTCCAGCTGCAATTGTCTGTCTGGCGCTAAATCCGAACCTAAACGTGCTTGCTTAATTACAGTGCGTGCCGCTGCAGAACCTATCACACCACCATCAGTCGCTTCACCGCGGCGAATACGATTGATGGCATATTGGCCCCAAATCACTTTACCAAAGGCCGACATATTTTTATCCAGATGACGTGTCGCTTGCCCCATCATAATAGCTATGTCTGCCACACCCGTATCCGGCTCATTGGCACGGGCCATATTGACCACACCAGGGCAATGCACCAGCCATTCCTGATTTTGCTCACGCGCTACCGCAAAGCCCTGATTAAAACCTGTTTCTTCGGCTAATAAATCCGGGCGCTGCACTAAAAGATAAGGATCGCCGCTTCGCACAGGCCAGCTGAACTCAGCTTTCATTGGTGTTAATTTGGCTCTGGTGCCCCACTCATGTTCCGGCACACCAAACTGAGCGACAAAACCTTCAATCACCCGATAAAAAGTGACGCCATCATAAAAACCGGATCTCACCAGTTCCTTCACCCGTTTCACATGATCAGGTGCAAATTGTGGTGCTAATAAAATCACAATACGGCCTTGATCTGTTTCCAGATAAAGCAAATTATCTTGTGGCAACAGTTGCCAGGAAGAATTTACCGCCGCAACAGGAGCTGTAGTCGTTGAGGGTACAGGAGCTGGCGTCGCAGGGTTTTGCTGCGCTAAAGCAACCCCAAAGCCTAATGCCACTGCCAAAGCACAAAGAGATAACGCTTTCATCATTTCTCCAAAAATTCAGTTCAAACCGCAGGCATCAGGCCTATCACCACAGCATAACGCAAGCTTTTGCCTAAGCCTACCAGCAACACAAACCAAAGCAGGCGAACCTTCAGTACTCCGGCCACCAAAGTCAGCGGATCACCTATCACCGGCAGCCATGCAAAGAGCAACGAAGGTAAACCCCAACGCTGAAACTGCCCGCTGGCTTGCTCTATTTGTTTAGGCTTAAACATAAACCAGCTCTTGTGTTGAAACAAAAGCAGTTGGCGGCCCAGATACCAATTGATTACTGACCCTGCGGTATTAAATACGGTAGCTACACCCCACAACACCAGCGCCGGATAGCCTTGAGTTAATAAGCCAACCAACACCAGCTCTGAGCCAAAAGGCAACAAGGTGGCAGAGATAAAAGCGCTGAAGGCCAGACTCAGATAAGGCCAAAGGAACTCCGTCATCAGACGAACAAATACGCCATACTTAAGCGCAGCCAGAACAGCAATAACATCAAGGCACCAAATACATAAACTGCAAAACGCAGACGCACATGGTTAGCGCCCACATGCACGTAGGCATGAGCCAGGCGGCTGATAGCAAATAACCAGCCCAAAATCACTAAGCTCAAATCGACCACAGCAAACTGCATCGCAAAAGCCACAGCAAACAAATACAACACAGGCAACTGGAATTGGTTATCAAAATTACGGCTGGCGGTGATCACTTGCTCGTTGGCACCAGTTAAATCCATTAATCTGAATGCTTTAAAAGGTAACTCACGGTTTTTAGCCGCTTTAAAACGACGCTTGCCCATCAATACCATCATGGCAAGCGTTAACACCACCTGCAGCAGCACAGATCCAAACAACAACTTATCCATTTTATCCCCTTAAATTCAAACTCTTAAAATGGGGTCAGATCACATTGTTAACCGTTAACAATGTGATCTGACCCCATTTTTATATCGGCGGTGAGTGTACGTCAATTGTCTTCTTACTGTCATCTTCCATGGTTAAGGTGAAGCTAGGCTACGCCAGAGTAGTGCTTTTGGTTATACTGCGACGGACTTCAATTTATGAGACCACGCAGATGGCGCAATTGTATTTTTATTATTCGGCGATGAACGCAGGCAAATCGACCTCTTTACTGCAAAGTGCTTATAACTATCAGGAAAGAGGCATGACAGTGGCGCTGTTTACCGCTGCTATTGATGACCGTTTTGGTGTTGGCAAAATCAGTTCACGTATAGGCTTGTCGATGGACGCGCAGATTTTTGACGCCAACTTTGACTTTATCGACGCCTGCAAAACGCTGAAACAGCAAGGTGCTTTGGACTGTGTGCTGATTGATGAAGCACAGTTTTTATCCAAAGCTCAGGTCAAACAACTGACCTATGTGGTTGACGATCTGAACGTGCCTGTGTTGGCTTTTGGCCTTCGAACCGACTTTTTAGGCGAAACCTTTGCTGGTAGTCAGGCCTTGCTGGCGTGGGCAGATAAATTAGTGGAATTAAAAACTGTTTGTCACTGTGGCCGTAAAGCCAACTTTGTGGTGCGGCTGGACGAAAACGGCCATGCGGCAACCACGGGCAGTCAGGTGCAAATAGGCGGGAATAATCAATACATCTCCATGTGCCGCGTCCATTTTAAAGCGCTGGTCTGGAGGGACTGACAGGAGTGATTCGATGCGGGTTTTGTATGGTGTGCAGGCAACAGGCAATGGACATATCAGCAGAGCCCGCGCTATGGGCAAATACCTTAAAGCCGAAGGCATAGCAGTCGACTTCTTATTTTCAGGCCGTCCGGCCGATCAACTCTTTGATATGCAGCAGTTTGGCGATTATCAGGTGAAAACCGGCCTGACCTTTGTCACAGAACAAGGCCACATTAATTACCTGAAAACAGCCCAACAAGCCAAACCTTTAGAACTCTGGCGTGATATTCGCGAACTCGACTGCAGCCCTTATGATTTAGTGCTAACCGACTTTGAACCTATTACGGCCTGGGCAGCGCGCTCGCAGAAAAAACGCTCTGTCGCTTTTGGTCATCAATACGCCTTTTTACATCAAATCCCACAAACCCACTCGACGCCTTTAAGCCGCAGCATATTTAAGTTTTTTGCACCGGCACAGCAACAAATCGGCTTACACTGGCATCATTTTAATCAGCCGATTTTGCCCCCTATTGTAGATTTAGAACCTGCGGCCAATACGGCAGATGTAAACAAAGTGCTGGTTTACCTGCCGTTTGAAGATCAGCAGCAGGTGATCCAGTGGTTACAGCCTCTGACCCAATACCAGTTTTATCTGTACGGCCCTGGTTTAACCAAAAACCAGCTGGGGCATATCCAGTGTTCAGGTCCTTGTGTTGATGATTTTAAACGCGATCTGCACCAATCCAGCGCTGTGATCAGTAACGCAGGTTTTGAACTGGTCAGTGAGGCGTTGCAGCTGCAAAAACGTATTTTAGTTAAAGCCTTGTTAGGCCAAATGGAGCAAGAATCCAATGCACTGGCACTCACTCAATTACAACTGGGACAAAGCACCAGCACCCTGAATAGCGACACCATCTCACAGTGGTTATCAAGTCAGGTAAAAAACAACAAAGTGCACTACGCAAACGTAGCCCAGGCTTTATCCAAATGGATCCGCGCCGGCGCTTGCCCGACAGAATTACAACAACTGAATTTGTGGTAAAACCACAGCATTGCAGCTCCTGCCCCATCACCGCAAAATTAAGTTACATATTCTTATTCCCGATGTCGCTTAGTGTTGTGGTAGGCTGACAGCTGTTGGCGTGAGAGTTGATTGAAGTGGTATCCAAGCGAGCATTTTACCGGTCTAAAAAAGTTCTGGTCATAGAGGATTACGAACAAGTTATAGCGTACATGAAAAGCATGTTGGCGCTGATTGGTTTCGACCAGGTGGTTGTAGCCCGGAATGCCGAAACCGCCATGTCTGCCTGTCGTAGAACCGATTTCGATTTTATTTTATGTGACTACAACTTAGGGGTAGGCCGTGATGGCTATCAGCTGTTTGAAGCCTTAAAAGCAGAACACTGCCTGAAACACAGCTGTTGCTTTATTGTGGTCAGTGGCGAGCGCCACCGTCAGTCTGTTTACGGCATGATTGAGTTCCTGCCCGACGATTACCTGCTCAAACCTTTTAGTTACGCCGAACTGGAACGCCGCATTGGCCGCGCCTTTCAGGTTAAACGCGCATTAAAGTACGCTTATCAGATGATCGCAGAAGAAAACTACCCTGATGCAATTCAGGCCTGCGATGTCGCCTTAGAACAATATCCTGTGCACCATGCCTATACCCAACGTCTCAAAGGTGAACTCTTAGTCAAAGTGGGTCGCTACAAAGAAGCGGAAGCGCTATACAGCGAAGTACTGGCCTTTCGGGAGTTGCCATGGGCCAAGCTTGGTATAGCTGTAGCTAAAGGTTATCAGGAACAGGATACCGAAGCTGAAGGCATGCTGATTGAGCTGGTTAATCAGCCTGAAACCAAAATTGAAGCACTGGATTGGCTGACTCGTTTATATTTGAGTCAGAACAAAGCGGAAGAAGCCTTTAACACAGTGCGTATTGTTGCCGAAGCTTCACCCAAAAACTACTTACGCCAACACGTATTGGCCAATTTAGCTGTGATCAATAACCAGCCGGATCTGGCGGTTCGTGTGCATTCCAGGCTACTGGAAGCCGCTAAGTATTCGATGTACGACACAGCAGATAATATGCTGAACTATGCCCGCGCTATGATCCAGAATGCTCAGGGCTTATCCATTCGCGATAAGCGTACTGTGCTTGGCAAAGTGGATTATTTTCTCAAAGATGTAAAAAAACGCTTTAACCCTGCGACTTACGAGCATGACAAACTGGTGATCGAAGCACGGGTTGCGGTGCTTGAAGGCAAAACAGAAAAAGCCAAAAGCCTGCTACAACAAAGCGAAGAGTTAAGTTTGGGTAAAACTTTATCCCCTTCGGCCTTGCTCGACAGAGCCAGAGCTTATTTTGAAAGCGGCAATCTGGCGATGAGCGACCATTATATGGGCAGTTTGAACACCCTGTCGCAAAGTGCCGACTTGTACAACAAAGCACTGAATATGATGTTTGTGGCCGAACAAGATAAATACAGCAGTAAAAGAACCACCATGATGGCCAGCCACAATGCGGGTATGGAAGCCTACAGCCTGGGCCAATATTCCGAAGCCATAAACTATTTTATCGAAGCGCAAAAAACCATGCCGGCCAACGCCAGCATAGCGATGAACCTGCTACAGGCTATCAGTCAGCGTGGCCGTTTAAATGAAGATTTAATTTATCTGGCACACAAATGCATGAACGTCATAGACGAAGCCGAACTTCCAAAAGATCAACGTAAAAGATATCAGTTCATCAAAGATCAAATTCAGCAAATGTTGTAAAAGAAAAATTGGGGTCAGAGTAAAATTAAGCTTTGGGGCTTAATTTTACTCTGACCCCATTTTTAGTTGTAGCCGTTTGGGTTGTTTTTTTGCCAGTTCCAGCTGTCGCGGACCATGTCCTCAAGCGTTTTTTCCGTTTTCCACTGCAATAGTTCCGTCGCCTTTGCCGGATCGGCATAACACTGGGCTACGTCGCCGGGGCGGCGTTTTACCAAAGCATAAGGAATATCCAGCTGGTTCACTTGGCTGAAGCTTTTAATCACATCTAACACTGAATAGCCCTGACCCGAACCCAGGTTAAAGTAATCGATACCCGGCGCTTTATCCAGATAACCAAGCGCTGCCAAATGACCGGACGCTAAATCAGAGACATGGATAAAATCACGCACCCCTGTGCCATCATGAGTCGGATAATCAGAGCCAAACACATCCAGCTTGTCACGTTTACCTACTGCAACCTGAGTAATAAAAGGCATCAGATTATTAGGAATACCATTGGGGTTTTCGCCAATCAGGCCACTTGAGTCAGCTCCAACCGGGTTGAAATACCGCAGTACCGCAATTCTCCAGTCAGGCTCTGCGTTATGCAGATCAGCGAGAATATGCTCAATCATCAGCTTGCTCTGACCATAAGGATTGGTGGCAGAACGAGGTGAAGATTCATGAATGGGCATCTGCTCTGCAGCGCCGTAGACTGTGGCTGATGAGCTGAACACCAGCTTTTTCACACCGTACTTGCTCATCAGTTTGCATAGATTGACAGTGCCGGCCACATTGTTTTCATAATACCAAAGTGGCTTTGCCGTCGACTCACCCACAGCTTTAAGACCGGCAAAATGGATCACAGCTTTAATAGGATACTGCTCAAACACCTGCGCCAATGCCTGGCTATCCAGAATATCGCCCTGAATATCAATCAAAGAGTGTCCGGACAACTGCTGCACCCGCTTCAGTGATTCTGAGCTTGAGTTATGATAGTTATCAAAACTAATCACCTTTTCTCCGGCGTTTAGCAGCGCCAATGCGGTATGGCTGCCAATATAACCGGCGCCACCGGTCAGAAGTACATAACTCATAATGTCCTTATTACTGATATTTGTTCATTAAAACCTTCAGGTGTTTGGCAAATTCGCCTTTTAGCTCCAGATCACGCAAGCCATACTCCACAAAAGCGTTCATATAACCAATTTTATTACCACAATCATGACTTCTGCCTCTGATGTGATACGCATCCACCTGCTCGTGTTGGATCAACATTTCAATAGCATCTGTCAATTGGATCTCATCACCAGCCCCTGCCGGAGTGCGTTTCAGCAAATTCCAGATGGCAGATGAGAACACATAACGCCCTACCACGGCCAGATTAGATGGTGCAGTGTCCACATCTGGTTTTTCCACAATGCTTGTGATGCTGCGCGAATCACCGGCTTTGATCTGCTGATTATTCAAATCAACAATGCCATAAGCACTGACCTGCTGTACAGGTACAGGTTCAACCATCACCTGACTGGCACCGGTCTGATTAAACCGGGCAATCATTTCCGCCAGATTTTCAGTTCTTAAGTTACTGTCATAGTGATCAATTAATACATCAGGCAAGACCACAGCAAAAGGATGCTCTCCCACCAAAGGCAGCGCACACAATACAGCGTGCCCCAAACCTTTGGCTTCGCCTTGCCGCACATGCATAATAGTCACATCTTTTGGACAAATACGTTGCACTTCATCCAGCAACTGGCGTTTTACCCTTTTTTCCAGGATAGATTCCAGCTCAAAACTTTTGTCAAAATGGTTTTCAATCGAGTTTTTTGACGAATGAGTCACCAGCACAATCTGCTTCACGCCGGCAGCAATACACTCATTCACCACATACTGGATCAAAGGTTTGTCCACCAACGGCAACATTTCTTTTGGAATGGCCTTAGTGGCAGGCAACATGCGGGTACCAAGACCGGCAACAGGAATAACCACTTTTTCTAACTTCACCAGAATACTCTCCAGAATAATGCACGCTATAGGGCTGTGGATTAAAATTTAACTGAGTCACCACGGCCTATGGCAAAGTAACGGAAGCCTTTTTGTTTCAAACGCTCAGGCTCAAACAAGTTGCGGCCATCAAAAATAATAGCCTGCTTTAATTTTTCTTTGATCTGGTCAAAATCAGGCGCTTTAAACTGCTGCCATTCAGTACAAATAATTAAAGCATCAGCGTTTTCTAATGCCTGTTCTTTATTTTCTGTCAGCAGCAGATCCGGTCTTTGACCATAAATACGACTGGTTTCGTGCATAGCTTCAGGATCATAAGCCTGCACCACAGCTCCGGCTTGCCACAAAGCTTCCAGCAGCACACGGCTTGGCGCTTCGCGCATATCGTCCGTATTAGGTTTAAAACTCAAACCCCAGACCGCAAACCTTTTGCCCGACAGATCGGCACCAAAACAATCGCGGATCAAGGCTGGCAGCTTTAACTTCTGCGCCGCATTCACTTTCTCTACCGCCTGCAAAATGGCCGGGTTGTACTGATGCTGCTCTGAGCTGCGGATTAATGCCTGCACATCTTTTGGAAAACAGGAGCCACCGTAACCACAACCCGGATAAATAAAATGATAGCCAATACGTGGATCAGAACCTATGCCTTTACGCACTGCTTCAATATCAGCACCCAGCAGCTCTGCCAGGTTGGCCATTTCGTTCATAAAGGAAATCTTGGTCGCCAGCATGCAGTTAGCTGCATATTTTGTCAGCTCAGCACTGCGCACATCCATAAAAATCATTTTGTCATGGTTGCGGTTAAAAGGTGCATACAGCTCCCGCATCAGCTCTTTTGGGTGATCATCGTAACAACCTATAATGATCCGGTCCGGTCTCATGCAATCGCTTACTGCTGCGCCTTCTTTTAAAAACTCAGGGTTTGACACTATATCAAAACCAATAGACAACCCACGTTCCTGTAATTTCTGTGCGACAACGGCTTTTACCCTGTCCGCAGTGCCTACAGGTACAGTGGATTTATCAATAATAACTTTAGGTTCCTGCATATACTGCGCAATGGTGGAGGCAACGGCCAGCACGTACTTCAAATCTGCTGAGCCATCCTCATCCGGTGGGGTGCCTACCGCAATAAATTGCACTTCACCATGTTCAACACCCAGTTGTGCATCCGTGGTAAAACGCAGTCGTCCGGCCTGATAATGCCGCTCTACCAACGGAGTTAAACCGGGCTCATAAATAGGAATAATGCCATTTTTCAGGTTTTCCACCCGCTCATGATCAATATCTACGCAAACCACCTGGTGCCCAACCTCAGCTAATACTGCGGCCTGCACTAATCCTACGTAACCTATGCCAAATACAGTAACTTTCACTGGCTATCCTTTATTCATCTAATCGCGGATTTTGAATTTTGCTGGTTCATCACACACCAGAGCATGCCACCATCATTAACGGCCCACACTTTACCTGACCTGAACCACTGTGAGCTATTGTCTTGTTTTCTATAGCACCAATGCAACACTGGGTCAGGATAATTTATTTGTCAGAAAGGCAGCCTCTGCTGTTTCGGCAAAACACAACAAGGTGTGGCTTTGTGTTGTGGCTTACCCTGCCGCTAAAGAATAGCTGCAGGGTAAGCACTAAAGCAGAAAAACAGGTATGAAATCAGCGTAAAAACGGAGAGCGCCGCTCTGTCATTTCAAACAACTGAATAGGTCTGTTCAGAGGTTGACCACCGTCCCTTGAAATAGGAACCCATGGTAACCTGCCGCGCCCCACTGAATTTTTAATAGAGAACAAATCAAAGGGGATCGACATGTAAAAACCTTTGCTGAAGCTCCCTTCGCCATAATCTGCAGATGACACATTAGTTTTAGTCGCAAAAGCACCAATCACAATGCCACTGTCAAAGCGCTTGGCAAAATCTATAGTCACCCCTTTGTCTTTGGCCAGATAACGGCCAATTTTAAAGGTGAATAAGGTGTCGTCGAGGAACTCGTATTGTGGCTGCCAATAAATATTGGCATGTCCTGTCAGCACTTTGTAGTCCATAAACTTAAACTCTTCTTCGTATGAGCGCTGTTTGACATAGTTTAAGTCGACACCAAAAGCCCAGTTGCTATCCAGAGGGCGATGCAACACTTCGGTGCCTACACCACCATACATAGTCTCAAAGTAGCCCGCATAGGCTTGCGCATACCAGTTACCGCCTACATAGGTGTTGTAATGTAAAAACGCATTCTCAAGTGTAGTGCGACTTCTGGTGACATATTCACGCACATAAGTTCTGACGCGTGGTACTGGCGACTCGTAAGCGTCCACTGTGTATTTAAACTTGTCAAAGTTCTCCAGCACATTCACTTTCAGATTAGTATGCAAGGCCAGCTCGTCTGTAAAAACATAACCACCACCGGCTAAGACACCAAACTGGTACATATAGAAACTTTCAGGGCCACCAAAACTTTGCAGCCAGAATGTTTCCAGGTTGGTGAAGAAGCCTGTGCTATCAACTCTGAAGCGTACATGGTCAGTCACAGGTTCAACGGGCGGATTTACCCGTTCCATCGCATCACTGGTCGTTAGTTTTAGCGACTCATAACGGGCTGCCGATTTAAACTTCTCTGCATCCACCACAGTTTCAACCAAAGGTAAGTCACCTTTCACCTCAACAATGCGGTAGGTTTTAATGCGATCAGGCAAGTTGTTGGCTAAAATCCTGCTGACTCTGTCTGTGGCTTCGACATTATCCCGATAAGAAATCTGATTTCCCATCACAAAAGCTGTGTTTGGCCCCAGGCTGTATTTTTTGACGATAAAGCCAGCTTCCAGTAACTGCTGCGCAAGATAGCCCTGCCCTGGTTCCTGCTCAATCACTGTGGTCGCTGGTGGCACAGGACGTGGTGCCGGGCCTACTTTGATTTGCGTCGCCGTATTTAAATTAAACTTATAAGAAGCACCAAAACCTATGGTATTGCCTCTTTGGTAGTTCAGCGTTAAATCCAGATTGTCACTGACGTTGTAGTTCACAGCAGCATTCCATGCGCTATCTACTGGCAATACACCAGCAATATCAGTCTTATAATTGTTACCGTCGTATTCCAGTTTCAGACGAAGGGGTGTCCAGGGCGTCTGATACTCGATACCGCCATACAAAGAGGCAGGACCGTGGAAAAAACTTTTGTATTCAACCTGTCCACCCTGACCGCCAAAGCCGCCGGGTCTGTCACAGAAGCTGTCTTTGAGTTCACAAAACGGATTGGTTACATTGCCACGACGGCCAAGATAACCCCAGCCCATCCCAAGGTGAATATCAACAGGCCCCAGCCTTTTGCTGGCCGCAATAAACTCACTCTCAAACACACCTGTACCGCCGAAGTCACGGATACCGGCGCTGATTTGAGGTAAAAAATCAGACTCGCGCCACAGCAGCACTTTTGCATCTATGCCTTTATCTTTCAGCGTTTGATCGCCGCTAAAGCCAGGATCATCGCTGTACAGCACAGTACGGATATCGGTATAACGCACTGTGGTTTCCAGCCAGGGAAACAACTGTAACGACAAGCTCCAGTATCTGTATTCGTCACTGTCACGATAGTTGACAGAAAAATCGCCAGGTGTAGCCATACGGGCTGTAGGCATCTGAATTAATCCAACACCACCCTGATTCATTTGAGAAACACCATAAGCGGAGCTTTGGTGAGTTTCCTGAGCCAATAAAGCCGGCGAACACAGCAACAGGACCAGTGGATTGAACTTAAATCTGCAATTCATTACTCTGTAACCCTATGCTGTAAAAACTCTATGATCTGCTGATTTATGCCCTGAAAATCCGCAGGTAAAGCAGACTCATCTACAGGTATATATAACAAAGTGCCAGGTCTTAGCTGTTCAGCACTTTCATTCCAGATAGCGCGGCCTGCCACAGTAACGGTCAGCGAAGGGGCCAGCAGATAAACTTGTGTTTGATCGGCCACCTCACTAAAGGCTAAATCACGGGTATAACCACGCGCCGTCACTTTGTAGTGATGCTGAACTTTAGACAGCCCGGCAAAGCCGACAATCTCCAGCTGTTTTGGCCGCTTTGCGACCCGTAAAATGTAATTGCCATTATCCAGCTGCTTGTTGAATTCGTCTTTGCCTGCAACTGCATCAGGCTCAAGCACCAGAGCCACAGGAGCCGCCAGTCGAGCAGTACGGATCAGCGACGTAAAGTCTTGCGGCACTGCATCTTTGCCTTCCAGTCTTTTAATTTCACCAAGCTGCAGCAACAGCTCCCGTCTTTTGCGCTCCAAACTATAATGGAGCAACGGGTCATCACGATAAAAACGGGCTGCTGGCCAATACAAATCATCTGCCGGGCTCAGTTGAGCTAAAAGCTCGGCTAAACGGGGACGGCTTTTCAGCTTTAATGGAGTTTTGTTGCCTGTATCTACACTGACCACATAAGATTGGATATCTGCACCAACCAGCTGGATATCCTGTAGTTCAGCAGCCACTGAATCAACACTACAAAAAGTGCTAGTTGTTACTAAAGTCAGAAAGATCAACACTTGAATACGCATAAGGATAAATCTGCCTTTTATAAAAATCGCGCTATACGGCTGACATAAGTCAAAGTTAAACGGGGGCCAAATGGCGCCAGCTGCTGTTCACTTTTCACCAAAATAGGTTTCTCAAGGCTAAACCAGAAATAATTCATAGCAGTACTGCCATCAGCAAAAGTAACCAGTTCACTGACTTTACGTGTAGCTAGACTTTTACCGTCCAATTCAACACTTTCATTTGTGCTGTGCTGATAAGCAAACAACTGTGGGTAACCACTTTCGTTATGCAATGCCCAATCGGTCAGCCGCTGAAAATTGCCCGGCTGCTGATACATGGAACTTAGTGGGTCTACGCCGCTGTCTTCGGAATACAGCAAGTCATTTACCAGACCATAGGTTTTTACCACACGGCCATGCTGTAAGGTAAAAGTAGCTCTGTCGGAAGAGCGCCATTTTTGCCGGCCATTTGCGCTCGATGCCAGCACCAGAGCAACCTGCGGCTTTTCATCCAATCTGGCATAAATTAAGTCATAGGGGTACGCTTTAATTTCGGCAAGCGTAAAGGTTTTGTCTGGTACTTCAGTCCAGGCGTAGTCGATCATATCTTTATAGGTGCGCCACGTACCAGAGCATCCTGTGAGGCTGAGAAACAGAAAAAAAACGATGAAAAACCTGACCACTCTGGCCTCCAGATAAAAAAACGTAGAATACCAGATACTACAAGCAAAAAAAAACCGCCTTCCGGCGGCTTTCTGCATCACTTAAGCTTAACGTACAGTAGGAGCGTAAGTGAAACTAACCAGAGCTGTACCAGTAGTAGTAGCTGTTGCAGTAGCTGTGCCAGTGCCAGTTACGATTTCTTTCACAACAACTTCTTCACGTGAACCAACACAAACATTGTTAACCAATGCGTCAGTACCGTTACATGTAGCTTTAACTTCAGGAGCTGTGTCACCGTCAGAGTTAGAAATAATCGCAGCAACTACTGCGACACCAACTGCGCCAGCAACAAGAGTTCCAGTTGTTACTTCACCTAAACCAGGAACAACAACAGAACCTGCAGCATTCTCTTCTTGCGCAGATACTGATACTGATGTAGCTAACAACGCAGCTAATAATACAGTTTTTACCTTGAACATAATGTCATCCTTTATTAACAGATGTCTTATACTAGTTGAAATTTCCAGCTAAAACAACACTATTTTCTATATAACTCTCACATACTTTTACAGATTCAAACAAATTACAGCAGCTGTGATACCTTCGACCATAAAAGCTCAGACAAGGCCTTAAACTTAGCCGACTCTTGCTGTAACAGCGTTTTATCTTTGTTTAACATCAACATAAAAACATCATTTAGTTGTTGCTCTGTTAAATCCGGGCGGATTAATAGTTGTGTTGATTGATAATCCGCGAACAAAGCTTCGTATTTATGACTCCAACTGGTGCCAATACAAGGAATGCCCTGAGACAACGCACTGACGCAGCCATGAAAACGGGAGCATATCACTGCCCTGCTTTGCCCTATCAGCGCTTTCACCTTTAAAGGATCAGGTTCAGAAATAAGCTTAATCTTCTCCGATTTGCCCTGTATCAACTGCTGGCAGAGCTCCAAATCTTTAACACCTTCATGATTTAGCACCACAATATGCATCGCATTTTGCTCAGCAATATCGATAAAACGGCGCAGCACAGACAAATAATGTTGTGGCCACAAAGGATCTGGATTGCGTGCACTTAACATTTGGTGATTAGGAATAATGATCAGCGTATTGGCAGCTAATTCAGACTCAAGCTGTGCCGGCTGCACTAAATTGGTAAAATCTGGCAATTGGCATAAGCGATCGGACTGCCCCATCAATTGCTGCATATAAGCAAAACTGCTTTCGTCTCTGGCACAAACCAAAGCGGCGTAACCTAAGCTTTCTTTCAGACGTTTTTGTTCAAGCGGCCTGCTAAAAGGGCCAAAAGCCTGAGGTAAAAATACATAAGTTTTACCTTTACGCTGAAAACGCTCCAGCTCATCGGCAAGATAAAGGCTATTGTTTTCCGGCCACTGATCACCATAAGCAAAACCACTGGCGTCCAGTACCAGGTCAATATCAGCTTCAGTCACAATGCCATATTGGTTGATCAGCCAGTTTCTTATTTTTTTAGGCAGCCAATGACTGTAAGCATTAAACTCAATACCGAAAAAACGTAAACCTGCTTTTTGGTAAGCCCCCAGTTTAGCGCGAGCCACATAAGGCGAACTGGAGTTAGTTTGCAAAACAATACGGGCCTCAGGCTGCAACAAGGCTAGTTGCTGTAAAACAGCATGCAACATCAGCTCAGCGCCTTTGTTTACAAACTGAACCCCTTTAATCTCGATATACATCAGGTCTTATCCTTCCCACTTAAATTGGGGTCAGATCACATTGTTAACGGTTAACAATGTGATCTGACCCCATTTTTATTTTAATAGATCAGACACTATACAAAGCGCCTCAACATCGGGGTTAAAAATCAGTATCCGCAGTTGTTCTGCAAGGCTGGATTGTCTATTTAGTATCTCATCACCTTGATGGTCGATCACCAGGCTGTCAGATACGAAATAACACTGAATACCCTTTTCTATTTGCACTCTGAAACTGTGCATGGCTTTTTCCAGCTCTGCTTTACCAAAGACTTCAATAGCTATTTTCCCGTTGGCTGGCACTAAACGCCGTAAATATTCGGGGATGTATGATCGGGAAATTTCAGCGCCGCCTAACGAAGGGCCGCCATTCAGTTCATTTATCACACCGCCGGTTTCAGCTAAAGGCAAGCTAATATCTTCGGTGATGACGTCAACCCCAACCACACTAAGTTGTACCAGAGCGCAGGCTATCCGGGCTTGCCTTAAAGTGTCAGGGTGAACCAGAGTGGTGACGTTTTCATCAAAACCGCCCCATTGCGTCGACTCAATGCGACGAAGCGGGATCCGCTCCAAAGACACAGGAACATAGTCTGCATCTAACCCAATCTGCCGTATAAAAGCTTCGGTTTCAGTATCCCAGGGAACCAGCGGATAGCGTTCAGAAGGTAATTTCGCTAACTCGTTCTGAACATTCGCTTCAACAAGCTGCTTCAGACTGGAGACACCATCACCAAAGACCGAAGGAGGCCAGCGTTTTACCGCATAAAGTAAACGGCCATCCACCATAAAAAGCCTGTGGCATACTCCAGCCACCTGCCGCTCGACTAATACAGACTTGGCCTTAGAAAACTTCATCGCCTTCTCAAAAGCCACAGGAATGCTGTGCTCGTCATTCAAATCAACACTAACCCCTTCGCCCCGCTCCGAATCCACAGGTTTTATCACCACAGGAAAACCAAGACTTCTGCAAACCTGAATAGCTGTGGTTAAATGCCTGACCTGCCGATGAACAGGTACAGACAGGCCAGCCGCTTTCAGCAGCTTTGTAACAAAATACTTGTCTCCGGCTAACCTGACGCCAGAATAAGAATCGCGAGAACTAACACTGCCATAAAAAAGCGAAGCATGCTTACCCCAACCCAAACGATAGGAACCGTTGCCCATATGGTAATAATGTATACCAGCTTTATGTGCAACTTCGAGTAACTTAACAGTGCTGGAAAATGCGTCTTTCGAATGATCCAGTTGAGGCATTATTTCAGTCTTAAGATAATTCAGTGCGTCAGCTCTTAAGGTACTACTATGTGGGCTATGCATACCAAACCAGCGGCACATATTATAAGAAGCGGAAAATATTCTTTTAAGGAAAGTACTTGAAATCAAACCTATATTCGTGACACCAAATACAACGTCGACTTTATGAGTATCATTAGGATTAATGTTAATAGATAAGACTTCCGGTACATCAAATACAGGGCAATGCAACTGCTTAAACATCAAAAGTGACATGAGGGAGATACTATAGGCGAAATCTTTGGCCACTTTTATATTTGTGCAACATTCCGGCCTGATCTTCTCACATTCTAAAGACGACAGAGTATCGTCCTGCTTAAGTTTAGAAAGATAAGCATTCCAATCTTCATCTGAAGAACAGATTAACAATCCTGGATACGCTTCATAAATCCACCGATTTACAGACAATAAATTAAGCTGATAGAGGTTGAAGCTCAGCGTAATTTGCATAGGTGGAAACGCTAGTTTTGTTACCGACGGATAGCATTGATCATGGGACAGCATTGAAAATCCTTGATAAATAGTTCTTAGGTACTGCTCTACAAGATCTAAAAGCACCGCTTATAAATCAACCTGAACTAATACGGACATCTCGGACTAACAACTCATCGGTTTTCTTTTGTGAAAATGCAATACCACCTCGTGGATCGGCATAGCCTACAGCCATCAACATCACAGGTCTTTCGTGATACGCCAGCCCCAGTTTTTGCTGCAGTATGGCTTCACGTTGTTCAATATCAGGCCAGTTGATAGGACAAGTCGACAACCCCAGCGTTTCCAAAGCCAGCATTAGCTGCATAGCAGCCAATGAAGCATCAATATAAATCACATGGCGGTCACGCTCTGCCGGATAACAACTTAAATCCCCTACCACTACTATCAGGCACGGAATATTGTCGGCAAAACCCGTAGTTCCCATAGCGCAGCGGGCTATATCTGCCGCATCCAGCGGGTTTGACAACAAATCAAAACGGTAAGGTTGTCTGTTACAAGCCGAAGGTGCCAAAGTGGCTATATTGACAGCCTGGCGAATTAACTCTGGCTCAACTGCTTTTTGTTGATACCAACGCACAGAACGCCGACGCAGAAATAACGCGGATAAATCAGCAAAGCTGACAGCCGCAGACGGCAAAGTTTGATAAGCATAAGGAATACTGGTTGCAGCTGCAGCAGGTTTTGAAGCACTGCTAAACATAGCACGGGCTTTGGCAATAACAGCATTGTACTGCACCACAGTAAAATATTCAGTTAACACATCAGTGGCCCATTTCAGTTCAGCCTCACAAAGTGTCGCCTGTTGCACTGCTTTTAAATACACCGCCACAGTTTCGTTAATGTAATCAGTGGCAAAAACTGCACGGCGTGGCTGCATAATCAGGCCTTTTTCCAGGCGGTGAATATTGCGGCGCAGCAATGCACTACTGCGGCCAATCTGGCTTAGGGAGCCTTGATAAAGCATCCGGCCTTGCAGTACAGCTTTATGCTCGCGATCAAACTGGCGGCTAAACAAAAAATAATACAAAGACGATAACAAAGCGCGATGTGCAAACAGGCGGATAAGGAAAAAATTAATCTCAAGGAGGCGACTTTTTACTGCGGCTTTTTGCTCTGTCGAAAATAAAGTGAACAACCACTTTTTCATGCAGGACCTATGGCGAGGAAATAGTAAATTTCAGCTAAAAAAAACCCAACAAAAGTTGTTGGGCATAAAATATGAAATTGAATTCTGTCCACTTCATTCTAACCCAGCCTTTCGTGAAAAGCTCGCGCAATTTTAGATTTTACTTAATATTTCTACAGGCTTAGCCAGATAAACACGAAAAAATTCTGGAAGAATACTTAAGTACGAATAAAAAAATCTAACAACAGCTGTTGTTAGACTCAATTGTAAAAAACGCTTTAGGCAGTTTTAACACTGAAGCTTTTTAGCAGAAATTTATGCAAAAAAAAACGGACCTTTACAGGTCCGTTTTTCATTTAAAGTTTAACTAATTACTTAGTTTGAACTTTAGAATCGTTGTTCACGATTGCGCGCTCGCCACCATTTTGCGAATCAGTGTAAGCAGCATAAACAATTACGTCGTCTTCTGGTACGTTAGTAACGATTTGTACAGAGAACTTAGTAGCAGTGTTCAGGTCTTTACCAGCATCAGTTAATGCATTACGTACTGCAGTAGCTACGCTAGTTACTGAACCAGCTTTAGAAGTACCGGCTGGGTAGTTAGACTTCAACAGAGTACCATCTTCAGCGTACACGTCTAAAGTGATAGTACCGTCTTTAGAGCTGTGGTTAGTTACGTTCAGGATTGAACCGAAACGACCGTTCTGGATGATCAGGTATGGAACACGAACAGTAGAACCGTTCAGAGTCCATGAACCAGCTGATTCAGTATAAGTATCTAAGCCAGAAACACCGTATTCAACAGATGAAGTCAGGCTGTAAGCACCAGCATTGATTACTTTGTCTGCTTTACCATCTGCATCAGCGTCAACATGGTTGAAGTTTACTGTGTAAACAGTGTTCACATCACCAACAAAAGTGATAGAACCTAAGTCAGCAGCAGCAACTAAGCTATCAGCACCAGCTGTAACGCCAGTGATACCAGCAGCTAATTCAGCAGTGCTGATTACACCATTGCTGTTTGCATCTAAGAAAGAGAAGTTACCAGTGATTTTGTGAGTTACAGCATCAGCAGCTGGAACAACAGCACCAGCGATAGCAGCTGACTCTAATTCAACCTGCAGAACGTCTTGTAATAAGCCACCAGTGAAGCTTAAACGGTCGTCTTCAACATCGATGATACCATCTAACGATGAAGCGAAATCGATAGAGAACTGGTCTACAGCAGCGATCAGTTTACCGTTGTTGGTAGCAGCAACGTCAATTACCAGACCAGTAGAAGTCTGAGCAGCGTAGTTGATAGCAACAGCTTTAGAAGCTGTAACTGAAGCACCAGTAAAGGTAACACCAGTTAACGCTAATACGTTGTTGATAGTAGTAGGTGTCAGTACTTGGTCTAAAGCAGTAATACGGTAAGTTAAAGTATCACCAACTGCACTCAGCAAACCGAAAGTTAAGCCAGTAGCATCAGTAGCCGTGATAGTGCCAACAGGGTCAGTTAAGTTGTTAGCAGCAGTATCAGCAGGAACGCCTGCAGCTAAACCAGCCAGAACCGGAGCACTTGCAGCAGCAAAAGTAGCGCCTGGGAATTTGATAGTGAATGTATCGCCTACAGCGTATTCAGCTTTCAGAACGATGTTCACTGTACCAGCAGCAACAGAAGCACCGATACCTTGTTGTGAAGTTTCAGTAGCTACTTGTTTAACGATAGCAGCGTTAGCAAAACTAGAAACACCAGCAGCAGCGATTAACGCTGTAGCAACCAGAGTTTTTTTAAAAGTAATTT
>Ga0180008_1000593_pt1 | contig 28626 bp, 34 predicted proteins | sample MM_PW_MetaG_FD_121121 | JGI IMG/M metagenome (GOLD analysis project Ga0180008, IMG submission 121121) | Groundwater microbial communities from the Aspo Hard Rock Laboratory (HRL) deep subsurface site, Sweden - MM_PW_MetaG | ecosystem: Environmental > Aquatic > Deep subsurface > Groundwater... | reverse complement strand
TCAAAGGCGACACTAGGAAGCAGGCAGAGAAACGACTGATTGACGTGGCAAGGCTGGGGATAATGCCGATGGCCATGCTTTACGAGATGGGCAATAAGGTCACTGATGGCACTAAGCGCGAGTGGAAAGACATGCTTGCTCCATGGATTCAGCCCCGGCGATTGGGTGCGAAGATGCGGGAGTATCGCCTTGAAACAGGCCAAATCAGGAGGCGTCCGAATGACTGAGGGGAAAAGAGGAGGGGGAAATCCGATGGATAATCCGGTCAATATCACGGACATTACTGAAGAGGTCTCCGGAGCCCTGCCCGATACCATCGTGGAGGGGACACGGGAGTGCTGGGTCTTGTACGGCGTCAATGAGGCACAAGAACCGTGTTTCCAATTCGTCTACGAGTACACGACGGAGCAGGGGACGCAGTCCGGGAGCTTCCTCGTCCACGAGTACGTTCTCCGGCGGATAAACGACCCCGCGGCCTTTGTGTGCGACGGCGTCCGGGACCAGATTTCCAAGTGGGAGGGGAAAACCGATGACTAAAAAGTGGTACAGAATTGAGTTTGGAGCCATGCGGATTTACGAAGCCGTTGCAGAGACGGAAACGACCATCTCCATCTTGGAAAAAGAGTTATGGATAGGAAAAAGAGTACGGCGCCGAATCAGCAAGAAGGGTAATCAATTCGTTTCCCAGCTTGCCTCAAGCAAACGGGATGCAATCCGGTTTGAAATGGCCCGTTTGCGGGAAGAATCGGCCGTTGCAGCGGCGTTGGCGGGAAAGGCCAGAAAAGCTGTGCGGGACTTCAGAGCCAAGTGGATCAACAGCAAGGGAGAAACCGATGGAAAATCCGATTGAACCTTTGGAGAGCCCTGTGTTGATGGTAGCGACGATAGCTTACCAGATTCTAGCCAACGGGGAGTTGCGCAAGCTTACCCGGCCGGAGCCGGAATTCTGCTATGCCAAGGGCTGGAGCGAGCCCGACCAAGCCTATGTAGGCAACTGGCTGGAGGGTTTCGGTTTCTTCGACGTTCACTTCCCCAAGGCGTCAACCCGCCCGGCAACCGAAGCGGAAATCGCCCGGGTGGGAGCCGGGGAGCTGCGGATCGTGGGCTACGAAGGGACTTTTACCAAACGGGAGTTGTTCCCGGATGGCAATCGAGGAGAGGGGACTGATGAATAGCACCCAACTGGCGCAGTACCTTGACACCTTGGGAATAAAGCAGATCAAGGTCTGGAAATCGACGTCCCCGTCGCAGATCACGACCTACCGCCGTTGTCGTCGAAAGTGGTGGCTGGAGAAGGTCGGGGGATTGATTCCCCCGCCGTCTACGGCTCAAATGCGCGGGACCGAAAAGCACACCCACTTGGAAAACTACCTGTTGGGCAAGGCCCCCTTGACGGATTCGGTGTGTGTGGCCGGACTACCGTTTCTCCCGGAGCCCAAGAGCGTCAAGCCGGAAGACGTCGAGCACCGCTTTACTTTTGAGCACCCGGAGCTGCCCGTGCCCCTGCGAGGCGTGATTGACCTTATCGAGCACCCCCGGAGGATAACCGACCACAAGACCACGGCCAGCTTCGAGTACATGAAATCCGAGATGGAACTGGCCGGAGACCCCCAGGCGGTTGCCTATTCGGTCTATGCTGCGGACAAGATTTTCGGAGGTAACGGCGTCGTGCGCTTCCGCTTGATCTACTACCGCACCCGGGGATCCGCTGCGGCCGATGAAGTCAAGGTCGAAATGGACGCCGAAACCCGGGAGCGGGGCTGGGGCGCTTTGGTAGCTACAAGCAATGAAATGGCGCTTGACGCCGTAAAGGAAGATCCCAGGACAGTCGAGTGTAACAGCTCCGCTTGCGCCGATTTTGGCGGCTGTCCACATCGTAAACTATGTGCTCTTATGGGCACATCTTCAATGGGGACGTTGACAGGCTTGTTACGCCCCGCAACCATGGAGGTTCAAATGACCGAGAAAGCAGGATCGTTTCTGGACGCCTTGCGCAAGAGGAAAGCGGCCGAAGCCGCCGCTGCCAACGGGGAGGCTCCGGTGATAGAACCGGGTGACAAGGGCGGCATTGTGCCCCCGGACGCCCCGCCGGAGACCAGTACCGAGCAGGCGACCCCGGCGCCGGAGGTCGAAAAGCCCCCGGAGGTTGACCAGAGCGAGGATTTCCCCTTCGGCGTCCCCCCGAAAGAGGACGACGACTTCATGGAGGCCATGCGTCAGGGCGGCCACAAGAACGCCAAAAAGAGCCAGCTCGTCCAGATGACGCAGCGGGCGTGCCACATCTCCGGCAACATCTATCCGGAGGGCAACCTGAAGAAAGACGAGCTGCTGGAGCTGTTGACCCATTGCCTGGGGACCGGGGAAGACGCAGCGCCGGAAGGTCCGCCGGACGATAACGTAGCTTTCGTCGCATGGCTGGGCACGGAAGCCTATGTCGAGCTGGAGAAACTCCCGCTGCTGGCTGTGGCCCGCCGGGCGGCCGCTCTGGCGGAGTACCGGAGTATGCCGATTGCGGCCGCCCCGGACAGCTTCCACAAACACCTTGCGGTCTGCTATGACCGGCTGAAAGACGTCGAGTGGAAAGAAGATGCGGAGACGGAAGAGACGGCGGAGCCTGTGAACGAGGCTCCGGAAATCGTAAATGAAACGGACGTTGTTACCCAGACGGAGCCGCCGACGGTTCCCGAGAGTGACGACGCCTTTGTCGTGATGGTCCGGGAACGGCAGTTCGGAGACCAGTGCAAGCGCAGCCTGTTGGTCAAGGTGATCAAGCGTCTCTGTGAGCTTGCCGGGGCAGAAATGGACGTCGAGGCAATGGCGGACATGGAGAAATCTCAGATGGTGGCGGAGATTGAAGATGTTGCCTGCGAATGGGACTTGGATGCTGTTGAAAAAGAAAAAGCGGCCCAGCGGGAAATCGAGGAAGCCCGGGAAGCTGCCAAGGCAGTAGCTAAGACGATAGCGAAATCCGCTACCCAGGAAGCGCCCGGTCTGGACCCCTCATGGCCTTTCCCGGCGGATATTCCCCGCCCCTCCGAGATCCCGGAGAAGGAAATGCCGTCCAAGATGGACATGGCGTATCGTATCGAGGAGCTGATGCTGGAGGCCCAGCGGCTTTGGGACGAAAAGCAGATGATGTCCGTCCGGGGCATGGGGACCGAGTTGTTCGTCAACTGTCACCCCCGGCGGCCGGAGCCCGACGCCCCGCCCGTGGCGTACCTGGACATCTTCCTGATTCCTTTCCAGGAGAAGGTGGCTGACGAGGCCAAGGTGCCTCACTACGCCTTGATCAAGTTCAACGAGGGCCCCAAACGGGTTGCGGCCCTGCTCCGACAGGCAATCCGGGAAGGGATCGTGGAGCTTCCCCCCAGGCTTATCTGTGACCGTCGGATGCCCTGCACTGACGTTGTCCTGGAAAGCCTGATTGACCAGTACGACCGCATCATCGAGCGGATCTAGAGGAGAAAACCATGGGCGGACATCTGTTGATGCACGTTGACGGCAGTGAGGCGCTTTTGAAAGACCTCCAGGCCGTCCCCGTGCCTGAAAAAACGAAATCCTATCAACCCGTGCCCTATGACGTTGCCGTAATGGCCGTCGAAAAGCGGGCCGTCGAGGAGCTGGGCCGGGAAGTGAAAACCCGGCAGTTCGGACTGTCGCACAACGGTGCGCAGATGTTCGGCGTTCTGACGTTCGATATGGAAGTCAACGAAACCGGACTGTCCATCGGGATCCGGCAGTCGTACGACAAGACCGTTGCTCTGGGGCTGTGCTGCGGAGCTAATGTGTTTATCTGCGACAACCTCGTCTTTGACGGGTCCAGTATCCGGGTCGTGCGCAGGAACACACTCAATGTGTGGGATGACTTCAAGATGTTGATCGACGACGCCCTGGAGCACGCTCTTCAGGACTATCACAACATCCTGGGGGATGCCCTTGTCCTGAAAGCAGTTCCCTGTCCGGAGCGGGTCGGAGCGGAGATTATCGGGCTGGCGCAGTATCAGAGCGTGCTCCGTCCCCAGCAGGCTAACGTAGCCTTTGGGGACTGGCGCACACCCCGCTACCCGGCTTTCACCAAGCGCAACCTGTGGAGCCTCTATAACTGTTTCACCCAGGGGCTCAAACGGACCCCGGCCGGTGCGACGATGGAAAGCTTTGCCGGAACGCACAAGTTTTTCCGGGACCGGATTGCGGAGCTGCCCGACGAAATGATGGACCGGGCCATGCAGTTGGTAGAGAAAGGCCAGGAGGCACACGCCGCCTGATGAACTTCCTCGAAAGACTGGCACGCCGCCGGGAGACGCAGAGAGCCGTGGACCACGTCCACGAGACTCGTAGAGTCTGCGATCTGCCGTTGACTGCGGAAGACAAGGTGGCTGGGGCGTACGACCTCACACCGCTCTTGAAAACTCCCGGCGGCACGTTTCAGCTACATCCGGTCCAATCAGCAGCTTTGGAAGAACTGGCGTATAATGGTGGGCTCCTGGGGCCGATCGGTGTCGGTCACGGTAAGACTTTGATAGCCTTGCTGGCCGCAACCGTTTTGGATGCCAAAATGGCTATCATTCTGGCGCCCGCTTCGACCATCTGGCAGTTGCGGGAGGCGCAACGGCAGTTTTTCCCCCACTTCAAGCTGATTCCCAAGATCTACATCTACTCCTATGACCAGCTCTCGCTGGCCAAGAACACAAACCTTCTGGACCGGCTTTGCCGACCCTTCAAGGATAGCGAAGTTGTGCTGATAGCGGACGAGGCGCACCGGCTCAAACGGATGGAGAGCGCCCGCACCAAGAGGCTCATTCGATTTTTTCAACGGCGGCCCGGGGTCAGCTTCGTAGCGCTGTCCGGAACATTGACCAGCAAGAGCCTCCGGGACTTCTCCCACCTGGCAGAGCTGGCACTACGGGAAAATAGCCCGGTTCCCCGGGACAGCAACCATCTGGACGCCTGGAGTGAGGCGATTGACGTGCAAGGGCGTCCAAATAACCAACATTGGCGGATGCTGGAGCCCCTGTGGCGGTTCTATCAGCAGTTCGACCCCAAGGTCCGGGCCATGGCGTATTACCGGGGGGAGCGGCGCCGGGAGTTGATCCGGCGGGCATTCAAAACCCGGTTGTGGTCCTGTCCGGGAGTAGTAGCTACAGGCAAGGGGTCGCTGGGGTGCTCGCTGTTGTTCCACACCTTGGACTCGATTTCCGTGCCCCGGGAGATTCGAGAGGCGTTGGAGCGACTGGCGTCGGAAGTCGAAGACCCCGCTGGCGAGCCCCTGGAAGATGATGTTGCCGTCTGGCGGACGGGTCGCTGTATCTCGCAAGGCTTTTATTACCGTTGGGCTTGGGAGAAGACGGAGTCGGGCGTGGAAGACGTCGAATGGTTGACCGCCCGGCGGACTTGGGCCCGGGTTGTTCGGGCGGAGCTAAACGGCCGGGCGGACGAGGGTTACGACAGCCCCTTGTTGGTCTTTCAGCGTATCAGCCGTCAAGTGGATCGGGGGGAACGAGGCTACATTCATAAGTGTTGGCAGGCATGGGACGAGCAGCGCCAGAAAGCGCCGCCGCCTACCGTACCGGTGTGGTTGTCCCCGTACCTCATTGATTGGGCGCTGGAGTGGGCTCAGCGCCAGCGAGAGCCGGTTATCTTGTGGTATGAGGCTCTGGCTATGGAAGACGCCCTACGGAAAGCCGGGTTGCCCGTCTACGGGGCCGGGATGTTGCCCCCGACGGAGGCAACGACTTGTGCAATGTCGATTCAAGCTCACGGCGTCGGGAAGAACCTGCAGGCGTGGCGGTCGCAGTTGGTTCTTTCCCCGCCCAGCTCCGGGAAGACCTGGGAGCAGTTGTTGGGCCGGACGCACCGTTTTGGTCAGATCGCCGACGAGGTAGATGTTTTTGTGTGCGGGCACACTCCGCAGTTTGCGGACGCTATTCAGAGCGCCTTTCGTGACGCACAATATATTGAGCACACTTCTGGCAACCGTCAGAAATTGCTGTTTGCCACTCTCGCACGAAGCGGGATGGCCTAACCACTTCTAAAGGAGAAGGACAATGAGTGTATTCAAGGGAATGAGAGACGCAAGGACAAGTGGCGGCGGGCGTTATTTGATGCCCGGCAAGTACGAGCTGGAGGTTCGGGAGCTGAAGACGTTTGAGAGCAACGCCAAAAGGGGGCGCTGGTTCTTTGTGGCGGAGTTCGACGTCGTCACCTACCAGCCGCTTTCCAACGCCGAAGGGAAACCGGAGTACGCCCCGGGCGATCAGGTTTCATGGTTGGTGGACATGGACCAGCTCAGCGCCCTGGGGAACATCAAAGGTTTCGCCATGGCGCTCGTGGAGGGATCCACGGAGGACGACATCGACGAGGCCGTCATGGAGAGCTTGGTTGCTACCGAGCAGCCCGGTAGAGGTCTCCGCGTGTTCGCCAACGCTTTCATGGTCAAGACCCGCTCCGACAACGACTTCACCAAGGTAACGTGGAGTTCCGGGCCGGACGGGGACGAGGCCAAGAAGTAGCCGCCGGTTTCAACGGGAAGCCCCTCCGGGAGATCTCCCGGAGGGGCTCTGACCACTTATGAGGTTGCCATGCGTAGAGTCGCTTTCGATACTGAAACGTACCTGATTATGCCCGGGCGGTTGATCCCCCGGTTGGTCTGCTGCTCGTGGTTCGACGGCAAAGACGGCGGAGTGCTGGCAAGAGAGGACGCCGTTCGCTTTGTCACGCAGCTCTTGAAAGACCCGGAGGTGACACTGGTAGGGCAGAATATGGCTTTTGATATGGCGGTCGTTGTGGCGGCCGGTGTGGACATCAATCTGGTTTTCGACGAGTACAACGAGGGCCGGATTCAATGCACCATGATCTTTGAGAAGTTGCGCAAGATCGCCTTGGGCTGGCTGGAGTACGACCCTAACCAGAGATGTCGCCCCAAATTCAGTTTGGCCGCCTTGGTGCAGGAATATCTGGGGGAAACTCTGACTGGTAAGACGGGCGATGACATCTGGAGATTGCGCTATCGCGAGCTGGAGGGTGTGCCCGTTGAAGACTACCCGGAGACGGCCCATAACTACGCCCTGAGCGATGCCAAGTACACCTGGAGGGTCGACGCCTGTCAACGGGAGCGAACCCCGGATCTGCCTGACTACTTGCGCCAGTGCGCCTATGCGTGGGCGTTACATCTGACAAGCTCCTGGGGAATGCGGACGGACAAGGGACGTGTTCTGGCTTTGGAAAAGAGGGTTAGCGACGAGGTCAACAACGCTGTAGCAAATCTGACTAAGGTTGGCATTTACCGCCCCAACGGAAAGAAGAACTTGGCTATCCTGCGGGCTTTCATCATCAAAGCCTACGGGGAAGAGAATGTCCCCATGACGGACAAGGGGGCAATCAAGACCGACGCTGATACGCTGAAGCAAGCCAATGACCCGACTTTACAGATGTTGGCGGACATCTCGGAAGCTGACACGATTTTGACCACGTTCGTCCCGGCTCTGTTGCAGGGGGTCGACGTGCCCGTCACCCCGCAGTATGACCTTGTGAAATCCGGGCGGACGTCCAGCTACAAGCCAAACATCCAGAATCAGCCCCGGGAGGGGGGCGTCCGGGAGTGCTTCATTCCCCGGACGGGTTATGGCTTCCTCTCGTGCGACTATTCCATTGCGGAGCTGTGCAGCCTTGCCCAAGTACTCCTGGACCGGTACGGCGCGAGCTCCATGGCCGAATCTCTCATTGCCGGGCGAGAGCTGCACCTGGAAACGGCCGCCGGGATTCTAGGGCTCAGCTACAAGGTGATGGAGGAGAAGTACAGAGCCAAGGAAAAGGCCGCTAAAGACGCCCGACAACTGGCAAAGGCCGCCAATTTCGGTTTCCCCGGTGGGCTGGGAGCTGACACGTTCATTGACTACGCCCGCACAACGTTCAACGTGGATATCAACCGGGCTCAAGCCGTTGCTCTGAAAGAAGCGTGGATGGAGCGCTACCCGGAAATGTCCAGGTACTTCCGAGACATCGGAGACTTGTGCAATGCTGGAGGGGGGAGCTTCACAGCAGAGCAGCACCGTAGCGGGCGCCTCCGGGGCGATTGCACGTTTTGCTCTGGGTGCAACACGTTTTTCCAAGGGTTGACGGCGGACGGCGCCAAGCTGGGGCTGTATGAGGTGACCAAAGCGTGTTACACCAATCCGGATTCTCCGCTGTGGGGATCGCACCCGGTTGCGTTCATCCATGACGAGATCATCGTGGAAACCCCCCTGGACCGGGCTGATGCCGCCGCCGCCGAGCTATCCCGGATTATGGTGCAGTCTATGGAGACATTCACCCCCGACATCCCAGCCAAGGCCGAAGCGGCTTTGATGATGCGCTGGTATAAGGGAGCGGAGCCGGTCAGAGACGCTGCCGGAAAGCTAATCCCCTGGACACCGAAGTCAGAATAGATGTAAAATACAATCATGGACGAAGACAACGACCTCCGTGGCAGTGTCACGGAACATCTGGAGTTAGCCAACGCAGTAGCGGTGCAGTGGTGCTCTGACAAAGCCGAAATTTCCGGGGCTGTTCATGCAGCTCATATTGCTCTGCACCTACTGAAAGCGGCTTTTGAACTGCAACCGGAGACAGCAGCCATTCTTGCCTACCTCGCTGAAAAGATGGAGGGGGAGGACACCGCCAAGATACTCAATTCAACCGATGTGTTTGCCCGGTCGGTAATGTGGAACGTCTCGGACGCCGTGCGTTTGTGCGTGTTGCTCCCGGCGGCCTCTTCTCAGGACCGGGAGCAACACCTGGAAACGCTACTCAAACGGGTCGTTGACGCAGACGGTCTCTGGAAGGGCGTCACCAATATGTCCATGCCAGGCGGTCAGCAGTTGATTGCAGGAGTTTATCAATGAGAGCAGACGAGCCGGTTATTGTGGTTGCTGTTATCCCGGGCGTGGAGGGTTGGGATCAAGAGAAAGGGCAGTACGCCCTGACGTTCTTCGGGAAAGAGGGGGAGGAGCGGGTCACGCCCTACCCGGCCAATAACATCACGACCCATGAGCCCGACGTGAAAATCCCCGTGCTCCCGGAGCTGGAGGCGCTGGCCTATTGCTTCAAGAACATCATGGCGCCGGCGGCGATACCGGTTGCCGGACTATCTGAGCAACTGAAGCGGTTTTTGAATCTGGATTAGACGGGGAACTTCTCCGGCGCCAGAGCATACTCCCGGGCGGTCAGGTCAGGATACTTCTCAGCCAGTTTTCGCAGCGTTTCTAAGGTACAAGAAAAAGTGTGCATGATGGTCTCCTTTGGGTTGTCATGGTCTCAGCGTAGCACGGCTGAAAGAGCCGTCAAATTTCTGGTCAAAACCGTTTGACATTGCGAATGGTTCGTAATATAAAGAAGTTGTCGCACAGGGCGACAGCGAAAACGAAAAGGCAAAGGAGAACGAGATGAAGAGCAAAAACGACGTGTGGAGAATTGAGTATTTCGAGAGTCACCCGGACGAGGGCCACTATCATGCTGGAAGGGACTATTTCAGCGTGGGCGCCGCCTTGGTAGCGTTCAACAAAGCGCCGCCGCTGCGCATCAACGAGCAGACCGGCTGGATTCGCTTGACGTGCCCGGACGGTTCCAAAAAGGTCCGGATAAACCCGGATTTCGTCCCGGCTGTGGACGTGGGGGACTTCGATGGAGATTGGCACAACGAGATTTTGAGCGGCGTGAGCTGCCGGACTGATTGGTTGGGGGATTGATGGGCAAGCAACAACGAAAACAGGTTCTTATTGAGGCGGCCGATGCTCTCTTTCGGGAACGGTTCATCGCTGTCGCTCAAACCAGTTGCCTCTATCGGGCGTGGTGCTTGGTTTCGGTTGCCGAAAGCCGGGGGGTCCAGATGTTGATCCAGGCCGGATCTGCTTGGTGGAGAATCACTCCCGAAGGCCAGGAAAAGCCCGAAGGTCCGGCGCCGTTCTTCGGTTATCAGTGGCAGGGGATAGAAAAGGCCCGGGAACTGTTGCAGCAAAACATCATGCCGGAAATGCACGTCTGGGCCGTGGTTCCCCATCGGGGAGAGGTCGTTGACGTCACCGCCGGAGTGCAACGGCAACAAGCCGCCGCTCTGGGGCTGGAATGGCGCACTCCGGAGCTTCCCCCTTACCTCTGGGATACTGGTAGCAAATTGGCCAAAAAGCACGGGGCACTCTACATGGCAGACGAAGAGGCCACGAGGATCGCTTTTGGATTGGTAGAACGAGAGGCAACGAGGCTGGGTTTGAAGAAGCCCAGCAATACACGGAGACTGGTACGAGCCAGGAGATAAGGCAATGATGGACCTGCATGAACTTTGTTCCGAGTACGGAAACGCCCCCGTGGCGGCTGTTATGGGCATGACGGAGCGCTGCTTGACGGACATCCGCCGGGGATACACCGCCATGACTATTGACGACTTCTTTGAGTTGGAACAGGCTTACCCGCTGTTCAACATGCTCAAGACTGTCCACCGGATCGGGCTGGTCCGGGAAGAGCGGGGCGTTTCACGCAAATTCCGACGAGGCCGTCGAAGGAGAATGCCAAATGACAAAAGGTAAGAAGGGGAAAAAGGCGCCGTCGGAAGAGGTCCGCCGGGAGCATCTCGTTGCCGCCTGCAAAGAGCAAAAAGCGCTGCGAAAAGAGACTGAAGATCGCTGGAAAAAAGAGGCTGTCACCGCCAAAGACCGGATGGTGTTGCACGACGATCTGCTCCGGGAGTACAACCGCAAACAGGCCGCTCTGGATGCACAGGTCGTCAAACTGGCTAACAGCCTGCCCGTTGTCCGGCCCGGAGACCATGAGGTCGTCTTGACGGTTATCCAAGTCTCTGCATACCAGAACCACGGGCAAGGGGCGGAGCTGTACGCCCGGACGAAAGCGGAAATGATTGCGGAAGAGGCCGCAGAGCACGGTATCCAAACCAAGGTCAGCCCGGTTTTCACATCGGGTGAAATTGGTCCTGAGACACGGCCGGTCGCTTTTCGCTCAGTTGGTTACGTCCAGGATGTGAGCGACGCTTGGTTGATCGGGCTGAAACCCCGCTGGGAATTGCGGGAGATGGTGCGCCGCAGTTGGAGCAAGGGCGTCAACCCCCGCATCTACAACCCCCAGATACCCACCGGGTTTGAAGAGGTCCAGGAGATTGACTTCTACGGTCGAGACTTGGATGAGCAGTGACAACGAACAAGATCCCTTCGAGGCCCGCCCGCAAACATGCGGACAATGCACATGGCGAGAGCACAAGTCGGGAATGTGCGTCCACGGCGCAGGCCCAAGGACGGCGACGCTTGTGGACTACTACGAGTTGACCTGCCAGTACGGAAAAAGCAGTTTGGTATTTTGCCAGGACACCGAGTTTCTGGACCTGGACGACCACGAGCGGGAGATGGAACACGCCAAGAGTGCGAACCGACTGGAGGCCATGTTCGGCAAAATCAAAGACGGCTTGATGCGAGACTTTGCCCGCGGCGAGAAACCCAAGGAACTGCCGCCCCGGTTGCGGGTGGTACGGGAGGATGAGGAGGGATAGGAGGAATGGCCGGACGACGCTGGCAACCTGTAGAAGATAGACTCCTTGTTGACATGGTACAGGCATGTGCATCTGTGGACGAACTCTGCGATGCATTGCCGGAGCGGTCACGAGACGCCATCAAGTGGCGCGTGAAGTGGATGGGACTCAAGATCTTGAAGAGCCTGTGCTTTGGCAGGATGGCAAAGCGCTGGACTCCAAAAGACAACTGGATACTGTTCTCTGAGGCAGGCAAAGGGAAGCGCCTCGTTGATGTAGCACAGAAGTTGGGACGGTCCCGGGGAGCTGCCGGATTGCAGATACAAAAATTGGGGATTCGCTGGACGCAAGGACTCATCAAGTGGGAACATGCCCGTCGCCAGGTCAACATCACAGCACATGCTTTCCGCAAGGCGCTTCGAGCAACTGGGGCGAAACCGCGCAGCCGATCCATGGTCACACATGAGGAAATCCGGGCGGTTGCCCGGTATCTGTTATATGAAGCGTCACCCCGTTGTCAATCACGCCTCGGGATGACCGCTGGACATCTTTACCGCATAATCCACAAGGAGACACCATGGGCCTGAGACACTACTGGACGGAACGGGAAGAGGACTTGCTTTGCATGGAGGTCATGGACACCTATGAAATGCTGAAGGCGATCCAGGGCGATGGTCGCAGCCACATGGAATACTGGACCATGGTGGCCGGACGGCTCTGGCCAGGTGTCAAGGTCACAGCCGGAGCCTGCCGCAAGCGCTATGCTGAGTGCAAGGCGCGCTTCTTCCTCGACATGCAGGCAGACATGGCAGCCAAAGAGGAGATGGCCGACACTCCCGAAGAGGCAGCGGTCACGAGTGAGGAACTTGCGAAGTGGGACGAACTGTATGCACAGGCAGATTCCGGGGTCACGGAACTTGAGGACCAGCAGCGCATGGCCTACTACAACAGCGAGGAGATAATCGACCGCTTGTCTGCACTGGAGGTCGCGGTGCTGCGACTGTGCAAGGCGTGGGACGTGAAGGCCCCGCACTACATCCACCCGCTGCACGAGGACCACCACGACGAGGTGGGGGCGTAGTGAGTAGCACTCACAGGGGCAGCACAATAAGAGACTCCAGAGACTTCTACAGGACGCCCGCCTGGGCCGTCGAGGTGCTCTACAGGACGATCCAACTCCCCGATCCCACCTATGACCCTTGCGCCGGAAACGGCGGGCTCCTGGAGGCCGTCAAGCAGATGCCCGGCACGTACGGCAATCGGATTTACGGCACGGAGCTGCACGAGGATCTGGCGCAAGTTGCGAGAGCTGCAGGGCACATGGTTGTTGTCGGGGACGGGCTCGCCCGGGGTTGGCAGGGGGAGCACGTTTTGATGAATCCTCCCTATGCAACAGCCTTGCAATGGGTCACCAAGGGGGCAGAAGAGGCAGCTACTTGTGCAGCACTTGTCCGGCTGGGCTTTCTGGCGTCTCAAACACGTCTACCGTTTTGGATAGCAAACCCGCCGTCGACTGTCGGGATTCTCCCCCGGCGCCCGAGTTTTCTCCCCGATGGTAAAACCGATTCCGCTGAATACTGTTGGGTTATCTGGGGGAGATTCAGGACGGGGAAGACGGACTTGATTTGGTTGCAGTAATAGCCCCCATTCTGGTAGACCGGTTCTTGACATCTGCGAAAGCGTCTTTGAGATCCGCCAGTTCAACCTCGATGCTTATGAATTTGTGCCCGCACGTCAAGCAACGGCGCTTGCGGAGCCGGAAATCTGTTTGAGACCACCAACCAAAAACCAACCTTCCACGGTTTACCAGCCAGGAGTATTTCGACTCCGTGTTGTCAGCCATTCGGGAATCTTCGACCCGGGTAGCTTCTCCGCATTTTGAGCACTTCATCAGATCCCCCTCAGTGCGTCTCGAAATAGACGATAAGCCCGCCGGAAACAGCTCCCAAAACACCGCCCATGATTCCCCAGAAGAGAGGGCTCGTGTACCACGTTGAAGACGTAGTATCGGAAATCCCGATAGCTTTGTCCAGCAAGTCCGATTGGGAATCCGCAAAGACTTCACAAGCGGCCAGCTCCGCACGCAAAGAAACAGAGACGATCCGCCGCTCTTCCTGTTCCCGTGCGAGATCCGCTTCGCACAACGGAAGCAAAACGGTCTTGAGCCGGGTTGCTTCCAATGCCCAACCCGGGGGAAAGAGCACGCCCTTGTCACAAGGGACAACGTCGTTGAAGCGGAGAGTCAAGGCTTTGTCGCAAGCCGGATGCTCGTCAGCGATTGCCGCCGGCGCAAACAAGAGAATGACCAGCAACAGCGATAGGTTACGCATCGTCCCCTCCGAAAGCATCGTTGACGGCGTCGGTAATAGCATCGACGTCCCCGGCGGTCTTGACCAGAGCATCGTCCTTTTTCTTCAAAGGCTTGACCTTCTCTAAGTGCGCCTCCCGGATTGTTTCCAAGGTTGCGTCCCGCTGGGCCCGGATTTTCGATAGCTTGACTTGATAATCCCGGACAGCTCGCCGTTGATCGACCATGAGAAATAGCTTGGTATTGGCCCGGTTGCGTAACCAGAGGGTCAGGAAGCCTCCGACCAATGCCAAGAACACCCATACCCAGGCCGGGACCGTTTTGAGCCAGGCATAGGCTGTTTTGGCCCACGTTGCGGCAGTTATGAGCCAGGTCACGCAGAGCCTCCCCGGGCTCGCAAAGCCTTCTTGACGAGAGCTACGATGGTAGCAGAAAATGCCCCGCCGCCCAGACCGATGCTGATACCCCAAGCCCAATCTCCCCCCAGGGCCGTCAACAGCAGCCCGCCGGAGATCCCCCCGACGGCCAGTGAGCACAGCCGGATAAACCCATTCCAAAACCACGGCGCCGGCTTATCCGTCTGCTTTTCCCAGCTCTGCAGGAAGGTCTTGAAGACCTGGACGAGACCGTAGGCAATAACAGCCGTGGCGATCGCCAGAGCCGTGATGGTTTGCATATCCGGGATGACAGTCAGATCCATGATAACCCCCTATTCCAGTTTCGTTTCTAAGCCCTTTGCTCGCTCCCGGAGACAGTTGATCTCTTGCCACAACTTTGCACGAGCTTCTCCAGTGTTAGTCACATCTGTTTTGACCTTTTTCAAGTCGGAACTGATACGGTCAATCCGTTCCCCCACGAGCAGGTTTGCACCCTCGATCTGTTTTTCTACCAGCTCCAACTTGACGGCAAAAAGCGTTGTCTGCGTTTCAATCTGGTTGCGCATTTTCTCCAGTTGGCTGCTCAGTCTCCAGGCAACCCCCAAGAGAGCCCCGACGATAGCAACCATTTTGATGACATTCAGTGCCAGTTCGGTATCCAATGCGGTTGTAGCGAGTAGCAGCACAGCAGCTCCTTTTAGCGGTACGGCACGCCTTTGTTTCGAGGATCCCAGGCTTCCGGGATCGGGCTTCCCCTCTCCAACGTGGGCGCCTCCGACAAGCCCAACTCTTCCATCATAGGCAATGCAACCAACTGCCAGATCAAAGACCCGGGGTCGGACTCTTTCACGCCGTAGCTCTGGCGGTGAGCCCCAATGTACTTGATCTTGCCGCCCATGTTTTCGAGCATCTGACAGGTCTCCCGGATAGCCAGACATCCGGCAGTGACTTGCCTATCTGTCGGAACCATCGGCGTTCGACAGGCTCCTCTTGGTTGCCAGAAGTAGCGCTCTTCAATACCGATTCCTGAGAACCAGCCTTCAAACTCAAAACCAACACTTCGACGGTTCCAACCGTGGCCGTGCCAGAGGTAGGTATCCAGGTCGTGAAGCAGATAGGCAGCGGCGGCGTGTCCGCACGTCACAACCCAATGGATTGCCAGCTTGCGCCAGCGGTCCCAACCCTGATAATCGCTGTCTTTGACGGCCATTTGGTGAAGACAGATAGTGTCGATTCGCGCAATCGGATTCTGGCCCTTCTCTGCTCCTGTCCAGGCGTCGTCTCGGACGTCGAAGAGCAGCTCGGAAGAGAAAAACGGATTACCTTTCAGACGATAATCCGCTTCGACCATGAGAGCGTTTAGCAGGTTGTCAGGAATAGCGTCGTATTCGTCAGGGTCGGCGGCGCCGAATCCTGCGTGCCAGGCTCCGAAAGCGTCCAACGTCTCACTCCCCAGCCGACCATCGACCCCCCAGCGAGGAAGGGGGTAGCCCAGCAGGATCAACGCCGTCTGCAATTTACAAACAACCTCTCCGTGGTCACCTCGTTTCAACATGGCAATCTCCTACGTGACACAAAGGTCTTTTTCAACCATCTTGATTTCCACTCCGGCCGCCATCATCGGGTCAAAAACGTCGACGAGCTTATTGAGGCTCCCCTCTCCGGCGGGGTCCAGGTAAAGAGGGTGTGGACCATCTCCCAGAATGTCTCCCTTTGCCGGTGGCGCCGGGACAACAGAATCTAGATTGAATTCGTCCATGATGTGACCGCCCGGCGGCGGCGGTTCGGGGACGTAAGTCATGCGGTCGACTCCCCCGGGGTCCATAAGGTAGCGTCCCGGACACATCAACGGGACGGAATCAGCTTCCAGTTGAAACTCACAAGGGTCTCCGGGGAAAGTCCCGATAGCGAAACCGTCTTCATCGAAGTAGGGACCGGGGGTTGGCTCTTTGTAGCGAAAAGCCAGGATAACCATGTGAGCCAGGGTGAAAGACGGGTCTATCTCGATAGATCCTGAATCCCAATGTGCCCCGTAGAAGTAGGCGTTGTCGAATTCTACCAGCTCCAGGTGGGGGGCAACGTCTCCGACGTCCCAATCCACTTGCGTTTCCTCTTCAAACGCTTCTCCGTTGAAGCCTGGGCCTTTTGTCCAGAAGGTCAAGCTGGACCACGGGAGATCTTCCGGGTAGTTTTCCAACAGCGTCTCGTCTATCGGGAGTAACCGCTTGGGGATGAAGTAGATCCGCACGAGGCGCTGGACGTGGCGACACAAGAAGCCTGTCAAGGCCGCTTCCCCTACTGCCGGATTCAAGTGCGAGACAAAAGTGACTCGCTGCGGAAAGTTCGGGTCCAGGGAGACCTGGAAACGCTCGTGCAAGTGGTCAAAGACCCCCTCCAGCGCAGCGTGCGTACAGCCTAATGTCCCCCGTGGTCCGTAAGCAAGGGCTCGTAAAGCCAGCCTCCACGACCGGACGTTGTAACCTTGGGGATACGGGAAGCCGTGGAGCTTGGACAGGGTGCTGAAGCTACTCCCTTCGGCTTTTGTAATCAAGGTGTCCCGGAAAGCTTGGTCTATCTGTGAAAAGGGCTGCAACATTATGGTAGCGCTCCTAAGTTCCAAGCTACGAAATCGTCAGGCTCCACTGACGTAAAATCTAGAACTACCAGAGAACGACGGGGGATCGCTATTTCCTGAGAGAAGTCCGCCCGGACATTGAGAATCCGCCGGCCGTCGTCACCGATACCTCGAAAACGAAAGCGCCGCCCGTTGACGAAAAACGCCCCTCTGGTTGGCCAGCCCAACACGCTCTCCACATAGAGATCTGTGTCGTTTTCCGAGTAGTCAAACGTGGAAATCGTGGTGAGACGTCCCCCCGTTTCCTGCATTTCTTGACCAAAAGCCCTCGTGAGCGCTTCCAAGATACCGTGGGGCCACTCGGCCCTATCCACGACGTTGTCAGCCGGCACGACAAACGAATCAAAGCCTACAATGGCGTCGCCGTTGGCGTCGACAAAACCGTTCATGGTGATTGTGTAGGCTTCCCCGGGGGACATCCCGGTCTCGATGTGGACGGTAACGAGTACCGTAGACGTCAAGACAGCATCCGCAACAACAACATCAACTCCGGAAGCATCGGGACCGATGGTAAACACCCAAGGTGTTTCTGCCGGGTCGGAAACAGCGTCGTCAAAGGAGAGTTGTACCTCGTGACGGTCCAGAGCTGTCGCTCCCAGGAAAGAAGTCGCCATGCTACACCCCCGGGCCGGTGAGCGGAGTTTCCAGCGATCCCAGAGAGGCTCCGACTGTGTAGTGAGACGGGAAGCCGGAGCGGATGCGCCACTCTTGGAGACTGCGATTGCGGTAGATGATGCGGATAGCTCTCTCTGCTGTCATGGCCGTGTGGAAGTTGTGGGTCAGGATCAACGGGTTCGTGTCGGAAATCGGGGGCGGGTAGATCTGGACACCCCAAGAGATAACAAGGTCGTAGAGTCCCGGAGGCACGACGGGAAGCACAAACGTCAGGATTTTCCCCGGGTCGATTATCGAGGGGTTGTCCCCCTGTGTTTTTGGTTTGATGTCCGTGTAGCACCAATAAGGGGAGCCCCGGGGGCGTACCTTCCCGGTTCCCAGCACCATCAGCGGCGCTGTGGCTCCCGGAGCTACTCCGCTGTCTGGGAATTCCTGCCCGGTAAAGTGTTGAATCAGTTGCACTTTGTATGGTCCAACGATAGGCCAGCTATCGGCCTGGACAGAGACGATTTCGCCCCCGTCATCGGGAAGTGTGGCAAAGAAGAGCAGGATTGATGGGTCCAGAACCGGAACGTCCCCAAACCCCCAATCGAGAACGACAATGGGGTCTTCTGTGACAACATCTCCAAATCCCCAATCGACAGCGTCGAAAACGGAGGGGACTAAAAAGGCGTCAGGTGTTCCAAAACCAAACACGTCACGGCTCCTTTACCTTCTTAGGTTTCTTGAGCGACTTCTCCGTCACGGCCGCCGATAGCATGAGCGCTTCCGTTACAGCCCGGGGACTGCGAACACTTCGGGCGTGCTTTATCATATCCAAGACGGCTTTCTGGATGAGTGCTGGGTTTTTCTCCTGAGCGCCTTTCGCAATGAGATCCATCGCTGTTTGCATCTCGTTTCGGATGCTTCCCAGACCACCATTTTCAGGGCTCTTCAGATCTGTTTTCGCAGAGGTCAGGGCGGCTTTTTCGGCGTCTAAACGGCGCCGCATTCGTTCGTCACGGTCACCCATTATGCAGACTCCATGAACAGTGTGACCATGAGGCCGTAAGCCCGGTCAATATCCTCTACAGGTCTTTCGTAACACTGGACGCCGATCCAGCAATCTGCCGGGATAGCAGCTCCGCCGATTGCGATGGATGTGGTGATCGGTTTACCGTCTGAAGACGGCTCAAGCATCGTGAAAGAGGAGTTGGCCACGTTGGCGTAGATGTGTGCGTCCAGGTTAGCCGCTGTTGTCCAGAGGATAAGCCGGAATTTGTAGTCGCCTAAACCCGTGATGCGTTTGGCACAGAGCAACGACAGATTATAGGAGTGCAGCGTGCAAGCCTCTTCGATGTGCCAGATGATGTGCGCCGGCGCCATGTCGGTAAAGAAAACAGCGTTGAAGCCGGCACCGTGCGGCGTGATGAAGGGTGTATGTCCGTCGTCGTCGTTGGAGAAGAGAGATTGCCCGCAGAATCGAGGATTCTGGCTTGTCAAAACCAACGGGTCACCACCCCCGCCCCAAGCTTCCTGCAGCTTGACCGTGCCTCGTGCCAGGGCGGTAGCGGCGTTGATCGTGGAACCGTAGTGCCAGTGCAGGGGCCGGAAGCCCTCGTCATTGAGCGGATTGGTACTGTCCGGGTCCAGGGCGTACGAGCCTCCAACAAGGCGCTCCAGGTCGGCGCCTGTTGCTGCAATGACGTCGTCGTGTTCGATGATGTCGTGGTCGGCGGCACCGGTCAGGGCGTTCTCGATAGCCTCTACCCAATCCCAGGCGTCATCATGCCAGTTGCGTTCACCGATCGCCATTTTCTGGAGACTCAGTTTTTCCGACAGTACCCGGATAATCACAAAGGCCGAAGACGGCGCCCGAAGCGGGTCGCTCTCGCTGGAAAGCCCGGTGTTCGTGTTGGTGGCCACGAGCATCAACCGGATATTCCCCCATTGGTCAATCGGGTCGACGAGGATGTTCTGGGCTGTTGGATCGTTGATAGCCGCAGCGGAGCCGGTCATCTTGGCCAGAATAACCCACTCCCAAGTCCAGACAGCTCCGGGATCTCCAGAGTCGACGGCGCCGGCATAGAGGTTCACAGCGGGGACAGCGCCTAACGGGGTTACTGCCAGGTCAACAACAGCGTCTTCAGTCGGATTTCCAACCGGGTCGATATTGGCGGATGCGCTTGCAACAATAGACATCGTCTACTCCTTTTCTACGGCCAGAACGGCGGTACAGCGAAGTCGTCGAGAACATGATCTCCCTGCGGATCTTCACCATCTATCCAACCATAGTTTGTTCCAGGACCGAAAGAGCTTCCATACCAGCCGCCTGACGGTACTCGGAAACCTTTTCCTGAGTCGGATGCTTCGTCCAGAATTGTTCCATCTTCTTGACGGAAAAAGACAACATCGAAAGAGCAAGCGACGGGGACCATTGGCCCCAACATGCCGGGGATGTCAAGATCTGTGATACCGTCCGGGCATGTCCAAGGCGTGCTGGACATCACTGGCCCGCAAGTATATACGGCGACGGAATTCGGCATATATTCCCAATCGGGAGACGCTATCGTACGAGCCTGCTGGACAGACTCTAAAACGGCTCGGGGCAGAGATCCCCACCCGTTGCTGGCCGGATTGAAGCGCATGGCCTTGAAACCATCGTGCCAGGGGCCGTAATGGTCGCTGATACTGATTAGAGGGGCAGGGGCTCCCCCCAATTCCCAAAGGGTTGATAGCTGTAAAAGGCTGGAAACAGAACCGAGACCGTTGGAGGCGTCCCCGCCAGCGACTTCACCCCCTACCAGATTGTCTACCAGGAAGCGGTCGTCGACCCCGTAGGCGCCGTCTCTTCCCCAGGTAAAGGCGCTATCAGCATTCGGCAAAATGCTGAGGGAGTGACAACCAAGAGGGCGTGGAGGTAAAACAATCATGTCTTCTTGATCTGCTAAGAAAGCACCTCGATGGGAAAAACCTAGTATGGCTCTTCCTGAGTAAACATCGCTCGCTTCCGCCGGACCTCCCGTCCCCCCGCCCATGAGCCCTTTGTGCCAGCGCTCCGCTTTGACGGTTTTCCCCAGGTAGGTGAAACCAACTTGGCCCGAGCCATAAGCTGAAGAATACAGCTCCAGGTTGTAGCTGTAGAGCAGCCACCAATAGCCAAGAGACTCGTCACCCCAGACCGGATCCCAAATCATGCGGGCGTAGGCAATCGGATGCCCAGCAAAGAGCCGGGGATCCCAGCGGTTCGGAGGCACGCTACCCGTAGCGAGCCCGCGGTCGTAGTACTCTGCGGAAGCCAGTGTCGAGAGATAATCCGCCCTATTCCAGTAGTGGAAAGAGTGCTCTCGTGCAATGGCATAGAGCATGTCGTAAGCGCCGGGAAGATAGCCGTCGTCGTTCCACATATCAATCTGCGCAATCTCCGCTTGAGCTGCAGACAACTGCGTGCCTGTGCGGTCCCACACTTCATCAATCCAGATGTTTGTCTCCACGAGCCCCCGACTGTGGTATTTCCCGACGGTGTCCCAATCGAATTCTTCATTCCAGGAATTGAGCCGGAGAAGTTGTTGGCGCATCCAGCCCAACAGCTTGACGAGCCCCAGGTCGCTGTCATCGTAGGCGGGGTCATACTCCCCAGCGGATCCGCCACCTCCAACAAGCGTCCCCGACGTGGAGATGTTTCCGTGCATCTCCAACGTAGTGATGAAGAGCCAAGCGGCCGGAATCGGGAAACCCAGAAAGCCGGTATCGTCCATAAGGTCATCTTCTCCGACAACGCCACTTCCGTAGGTTTTGACCCAGCGCCACATCTGCGCACCGTCCCAAGCGGAGATCGGCCAGAACTGCGGATCTTGAGCGCCGATAGTGAGGCCATCATCGGAGAAACGAGTACCAAGCGCCCAATTCCAGAGACGTCCGATTGCAACCCAGGGGGGCGCTATCGGAACACCGTCCACGAGGTCGACCTCCGGCGCGACCACGGCAAGTTGAAATTCAACCCGGATACGTCTCCGGGTATTGATTGAGATCGGTTGCTCAGAGCCCAGCGCCGTGTCCCACTCCCGGCGACTGTCGGAGTCGGAGTCAACGATAATCGGGCGTGCCCACACGAAAGGGGTGACGGCGGATGTGTAGAGTCCGGCAAGCCCATCGGCCATATAGGCAGCGTTGGCGGCGACCATCCAGGGGGTAAGATTCAGTTCGGAAAGCGCAGCCTGCCCGGCGTTGTCCGGGTCGTGCGTCACGATAACGCCCTTCCAGGCTTTCTGCATCTTGTCCGCTTGCGCAAAGACGGTCTGGTTGTCGATGTTGGCGGCGGTATCATCGGCGTAGTAACCAGAGGATGCTGACCCGGGGTTTTCTCCATCGTTCAGGAAATAGGCGTGCCCCGTGGCGCTGGCGGGATCGTCGGGATTGAGGGCGTTGACCCCACCTTGAAGTGGGTCTTGTGCAGCCGGAGGCTGATTTTCAACAAGTTCTCCGTCTGCTCTTCGTGCCGGATATGTGTAGGCAAACTGGAAAGCGCCCAGGTTGATCGTGTAGGGCCCGGCCGGGCCGTTGGGCGGATAGGTGTAAACGACTCGTGGTTGTGTGAGACAACCGCTGCTTTTTCCCATGAGGCCGCCCATCTCCTCCATGGTGTAGGTGTAGATAAGCTCCTGGAGAGCCCGCACGTCTACCAGATCCACACGTTCGAGGGCTTGCCACCGCACAGCATCCTGGAGAATGTCTTGCCACCAATTATCAGCCATCTGCTACTCCTCTGGGGCGCTGATTATGTCAATGTCCGCACCCGAAATGCGTATTGCATGGTAGAACGAAAGCGACTCCGTGTCTTCCATATAGTCGTTGGTCCCCGCCCGGTAAAATCGGATGTTCATAAGGTTTCGGTTGTTCATCACGTAATCGACGAGCTGCGAGACATAGAGCGTCGCACCCGGAGCCAAAGCCTGACTGAAAGAGACGATGTCGTTTATGACAATGTGGGAAATATCTCCAAGGGCAACTCCGGAAACCGGCGTGATGTGGACGTCCAGCAGCAATTTCTGCAACGTCGGAGGTCGCACTCGCACCCGTGTCCCGGCCGCCCGCAATCCCGGCCGCCTGGACGGGCTTGACGGGCTCCCGCCAATGAGTGTTTGCACGGCGGCGATGATCCCCATATAGACCCGGTACTGAGTACCGACGTCGTCTTGAGCGCCGATGCTCCAAACGTCCCCGGGGGTCAACACCCCCTCCGGGACGTAGATTTGGCCTCGTTCGGGGATGCTGGTAAAATCCGTTGGACCTAAAATGGTCTGGGAGTCGTCGACGTGCGTGACAACGATTCTGACAATCGGTTTTGTTGCCGGAAACTCGTGCCAGATAAGGTATTGACCGCTGAAAGGAACCGTGCCGGAGGTTGTGGCGCCAAGTCGGTCAGTACCGGCAAGTCCGGAGCCGTCGTCGACGACCATCTCAGAGTATCCGGGGCGGACAGGGTCTTCGTACAAGTGGCAAAACCGGAGACTGCCCCCCTCCGGCGAGACGTAGGACAGCGCCGCAAACTCCAAAGCCCGGGGTTGCGACTTGGCCAGCGAAGAGAAGTACCCCAGAACTCTTACAATGAGCTGCGCATCAGATTCCGTCGATGTGCCGTTGGTGAGCGGCGAGACGTTGTTACAGGCTATGATTGCCGACTCTGCGGAGTCTACCACGTTGATTGTACCGAGGGCGCAGTTGCCGGCTTTCCCCGGCTGTGTAGCAGTCACCCAGACGTCTGAGAGCGTACCCTCGTTGATTCCAAAGGTGTAGTCAGTAATGGTTCGATAGGTCTGGGAGCCGTCGTCAGATCTCCGAAATGTGGCTCCCGCAGCCATGACGAATTCGGCGGCCCAGCCGCCACCAACATCCGCTTCCCGGGTCACCGTCATAACCGATCCGCTGGCGGCGCCTGCTCCCAACCGGGAGAGACCTGTCGGCGGCAATTCGGAAACACGTTCGTCCAACAAAGACCCGGCGCAACCGCGGAAGTGGTAGGTGTTGCGGATTTTCTCCAGAGCGATCTCTTGCAAAGCGAGATCATCCGCCACCGTGGCCAGAATATGTGTGGTGACCGAGCCTTCCGAGAGGTCGTTGAGGCGGGATCTGGCTATCAATCTGGCGGCCAACCCTTGTAGGATCTGGTTTGATGATCTCGGCGTATACGGCATCCGGATACCCTCCACGTTCATACACTACACGGAAACCGAGACAAAAACCAGAGGCTAACCGAGTGCGGCCAAAACTCCCACGTTCGTCCCGATTTCCGCTACGACTTCAAAAGACAGTCCTACAGTGTCACCGCCGTCCAAAATCACGAGGTTTTCGAGGCTGGCTACACGTCGATCCCTCTTTACCTGCTCGTGGATATGCGCTCCCAGGTAACCCCAGCGTCGCTTGGGGATGGTCTCCCCCGGAGAAAACGGCAGGCCGTAGCGGGGGAAGCAACGGCTTGTCCCCACGGGCGTAGAACAGCGATGTCGTAAAGCCTGCTCCAAATTGGTCGGTCCCCTGATAATCTTCAAGTCGGTTTGCCCGTCGTTTACTACCAGATCCCCGGTTTTCGGGTCCAGCAACAGGTCCGTCCCAAACATATTCTCAATGTCGTTGTTCTTGTCCAGGAACATGCCCCCGGATGATAACCCCGTGTCCGGTAACAACAGGACGTCTCCAGGCACAAGAGGTGCGCCGGAAGCCCACGTAAATGGATCCTGGAGATTGTTGTACTGCATGATAGCGGACAAGCTCCCCGGGGTGTTGTAGAGCTTCTTGACGATGTCCGGGAGACTGGTTCCCGCATCTACCACATAAGCGACGATGTCTCCAGCATCCCCGAATTCCAACGGCACATCGCTTTCCGGGATGTAGCTCTTCGTATCTTCGTAGCTGGAGCCCGCTTCAGGCAATACAGCGTTTGCGGCCGTCTCAGCAGCGTCCGGCCCCAGCCCGGCGGCGCCGTGCATCTGCTTGGCGTAAATCAGCGTCTTCTCAGCGGCGGCTCCCAACGGGCGAAGCTCGTCCGTATTCGAGCTGACAGCGAAGAGGTCGGTCCAACTGGCGTCAATCGCTTGAGCAATAGCCTTGGCGTCGGAATACGCTGCGGCGAATTGCTCGGAAGCCATGAGCGCATCGGCAATAAGCGCCCGAGGGAAATTCGCTATCTGTCCGCCGGTCGCTACAATCCCCCGCAAAGCCACCCCGGTTTTGACGATTGCCTGAAAGGGAGCACGGAGCCCGTCGAGACCTGTGTTGATGTTGTCCATGATCGTGTTTCCGGCCGCTATGAGGTTGTTCACAGCTCCAACATAGGCCGTAGCGGCGTCGATAGCCCCTTGCAGCTTCCCGAGCATCCCGCCGGGTTTCTTCGGGAGCGCCGGGGCATAGGCTGTCACGTTGAACGACCAAGAAGCCCCCTTCCGTGTCTGGTCGGCGTCCCGGGTGTACTCGAAAGACAGGGGCTCTACCTTGACGTGCAAGCGCTCTTCCAGACAACGGAGCACCAAGAAAGTCCCGTGCCCTCCGAAAGTATCATCGTCGTACTGTGAAGAAAGTGCTTCCGGGAAGATGTACTTGTGAGCGCCGCTGTCCGTCGCAATCTGCTGGTAGCGGTCGAGGAAGGCGTCAAATTCCAACATGATAATCAAACCGTTTTCGGTTATCAGCTTCCCCTGTCGAGAATACCCTTGTCGGTCTTTGACCCCGGTTTTTCCCAGAAATTCGATGTCCAGCTTGCGGTTGATAGCGTGGTTGCGAATAGGCTCCGCTCCGAAGGTGTAGATAAGGGAGCGGGCGAAAGGTTTTTTGACCTTGACGGAGGTCGGCACTTGTGGCAGGGAAACGGCTGTTACCAGCACTCCCTTGTCCCACAACTCCAAAATATAGTCGATTTGGATTCTGAGCATATCGCCCAGCCAACCGGCCGGGATGGTGATTCCGGCTTGCGATGAAGCGTGAGCGCCGTACTGGTAGAGCCCGCTGGTTTTGACCTCAGTGATTTCAGCTATTGATGGAAAAACACCCATGGTCTATCCCCCCTCGTCGGCGGCGCTCTTGGAACTGATACGGAAAATCGCCGCTTTGTGTGCATCGTGGTCAAACTCTATGTCGAGGTAGACCGGCGGCACCCAGGCGTTTGCCCCGGAGGCCAGCATTGCCGCCGTAAAGGCCGCCGCTGGCTCAAAGCCCACTACAAGCGGGATGCTTGCAGCGGACGTTGCCGCCTGCAAGGCGGTTTCAACCTTCTGGACACGTTCGGAGAGGTCGCCAATGCGCTCCAGAATCTCGTCCAGTTTGGCAAACAAGGCGTTAGCCAGGGGCACACGCTCCGTCACGGGATAGGCGGCCGGGAGCCCGTGCGCAAGGCGCATGAACATATCTTCCCCGACGTGAACCTTGGCCGGTTTATTGTAAGTCGTGGTGTCCAGTCCCCAGAAGCCGGTATAACCCAGGATAACCCGACAACCGTGGTGCAGGTCCAGGCCGGAGCGGAATTGCGTTTTAGCGGCCAAGTCTACATCGTTGTCGTCTGCCAACGCAGCTCCGATATTGACGCTCGTGCGGGCCGGGTCAGTTTCGTCCCCGGTAAGCAGCGACCTGGAGAGCAAGTGCATCCGACTTCCCAACATGACCGGATGCGGCCGGGGCGTGTCGGGAAAGAGCAAGGCGACCTCAGACATCCCGGCCCGGTCAAAAGCGTCTGTAGGAGTCTCCCCGACGCCGTAGGCGGCCAAGGGCCGGTGCATCAAATCTCCAGGACCGCCCCCACCTGGATATATGCACTGGACGCTCTTGTAAATGCCTCCGTAGGAATCAGCAACGTCCGCTACAGGCTGTCCGCCCTCCATGCGGGTCGTGAGCACCTTCCCCCAGCGCATATAGACGTAGTTGCGAGCACCCACCCCGTGTTGGGTGTGGATGAATTTTTGGGGGACTGGTATACCTAAGCGCATCTAGTCCTCCGTGTTGTCGTAGAAGAGCATCGCAGCATCAATCTCTTCCCCATTGACCTTGTAAACGCTACCGTCTGAATCCCAAACAGCATCTACAGCTTGCCCGCCCTCCGTCCCGACCCAAATCCACTTATCTCCGTCAATCCTGAATTGCAACAGGAACTTTTTGATCCCTCGTAAGGGGAAGTTCGCCAAAACCATCCCCATTCGCAAATCGCACACTTGCGACAGTGTCAACTGCGTTTCCGCTAAGAACGACCCGTCGTCTTGGTTGATTGTGATGGTGTGCTGGACAGCTTCACAATAGCCGGAGATTCCCCCTGGAAGTCCTCTAGAGTCGGGCGGGCCATATCTATTATCCCGGTCTGCACTGGACACACCCTCTCTGGAATAGCCTGGAATAAGGCTCTTCAAATCTACCCCAAAGGTTCCGGGAGGGGAGTATTTCGTTGTCGGGGTCTCCGGTAATTCGGAAGCCAGGAAGCTCCCCGGATTCATGGCCGGGGAGTAGTCTACATCGAGGGTCGCCCTTCCCGGAAGAAAACCGCCCGATCCGTGACCTGCCATGAGAAAATAGAACATATCGCAGAGAGCACTGATTTTTGCTTTGAGTGTGCCCAAGCCCTCGTCTTCCGTGCCGGTACTTGTGAGCTGGAAAAACGGCCACTCGACATCATACATGCGCAGACCGTGATAGCGATGGTCGTCGGTGTGGATCATAGGGTCACCCAGGTAGCCGTAGGGAGCCATCTGGCTATTCGGCTGGTACGGCCCTTTGACCCAAATCCCATTGATGCGATCGTCTTCCGACTTGGATATATTGAAGCCCCGGAGACGGTCCAATGTAATCCAACCTTGGACGCCCTTTGTTCCGGTCTCGCTGTCAATCCCCAATGAGTCTGAGTACGAGGGGTAGCACGAATCTGACCCGTAGCTCGTGGTCAACCCTGTAGCGTGAGCGACCAGCTCTGCTGTTACGTAATGCGGGATGATTTTGTACCAGTTCTCGTCTGTGTTTTTTCGATAGCGGTCCCGGGCATAGTAGACACCGAAACGCCAAGTAATCGGATGGAGCATCCGGGGGCGGAGCCGGTAGAGGAGAATAGGTTGTGACCCCAATGCCCTCCCCAAGCCGGTCATCTTCTCCGGGTCCAGGTAGAGCTGCTGGAGCTTGACAAACTGGACACTAAACATATCGCTGCCAAACTCAGCTTCATAAGGACTCGGAAATACTGCATCCAGTAGACTGTGATCTACTTTTGAGGCAAGACCCGCTTGCTCTTTTTCAAGAATCTGAAGGTATTGCTCCTGTCGGGACTCAAAAGCGGCCAATTCCTCTTTAGACAACGACTGGTACAGGTTTCCCATCCCCTGCCCCAGCCAGTAATCAGGCGACCGTTGTCCACTGACTCCCAGGAATCCTCCGGTACTTTGAGCGGGAGTTCGCGGATCGCCGTTCTCGTCTACCCCCAGATCCAGCTCTAGCTCTTGTGGACCGCCTTGTGAGTCGTAAGGGTGAGCCGTTGTTGGATCCACCGCTGCGGAATCTTCGATAGGGAACTGCAACGGCGGGTCGCAAGTTCGCAAGACCGGCATTTCCAGCGACGGGAATAGCTCGACGATTTGCATATCCGGTTGAAAGTTGTTGGTCAACCATTGACCCAACGTGCCGCTGGGAAGCAGGCTGTTCCAAGCGTTGATCGCCTCTCCCGGGACAATGTACTGTTGTGGGAGCCGCATCGGGGCGAATCTCCAGGCCGTGTACCGGTTCCAAACGAGGGGGATTTCGTCTTTGATGTGGACGGGTAAGGAGGTCTCGTCGTGAGAGACGTTCTCGGGGTTTTTCTGCCAGTTTGACAACTTGGTGGGATCGTCCTGGAAGTCCGAAACCTGATCGTCCCCGGTGGAAACCGTCCCATCAGAGTTCTTGATGTCTTTTGGACGAACATAGACGGTCCCGCTGGCTGAAATCAAGGTTGTCGGAAGTCGTAACCAACTCAAACCCATGCCGGGGCGTTCCCGCTCCCGGGTCTCGTCCCAAAGACCGATACCGTTCCAGAGGCTCTGAAACAGAAAGCCTGGATAACCGACAGCCGTTCTAGTACGGGTATATTCTCCTGCAACCCACTTGGTCAACGAGTGCCACTTTTTCGCACTGACCTGGGTCATCAAAGTATTCAGAGTGCTGACCCAACTGTCCCAATTATACACGGATCCGAAGAGCCCGGCCTGCG
>Ga0180008_1000589_pt1 | contig 28745 bp, 23 predicted proteins | sample MM_PW_MetaG_FD_121121 | JGI IMG/M metagenome (GOLD analysis project Ga0180008, IMG submission 121121) | Groundwater microbial communities from the Aspo Hard Rock Laboratory (HRL) deep subsurface site, Sweden - MM_PW_MetaG | ecosystem: Environmental > Aquatic > Deep subsurface > Groundwater... | reverse complement strand
TGTGTCCGATCGAGGTATTCACTCAGCTGATGGGCTTGCAACATGAGGCTCCTGCTTCAATTCAATAACCGTGTTGCACTCAGCTCCTGCAACCGCCCACTTATTAGCTTGCCCGCCGGGACCTATGAAGGCCAGGTGCCGGGATTCCCAGGGTTGATTGATCGCAATACGGCACTTAAAGAGACAATGGAGTTTTTAATTCCCCGTTGGGATGACTTCAGCACCGATCCAGGTTTTCCAGACACCGTCAGAGTCTGGATGTGGCCATTGGATGACCCCCAGCCATCCGAACCATTTACGACATTTACCGTATCGTCGCCAGGGACGGGCGGAGTGCCGGTCAACATTGCGTTGGCTCGGCGTCCACCTGGCGCTCACCTGATCAGGTATGAAGTGTTTGTCGACAACATCGGTAACTCCACTCAGTCAGAACCGCAACTGCTGATTGTGGACCTCGCGCCTCCCTATTACAGCCACGTGGGGCCTATTCCCGCCCCCTTACCGCCAGCAGACCTGCCTACCCCCGCTACATTGGATTATTTCCAGGGCTTACCCAATCAAGCGGCTATGTTTCGCGTTCCTGACTACATGGCGAACGGGCGTGCACCTGGAGACTATCTATTAGCGTATTACAACAATTCGGACACGCCTTATCTGCCGACTGCAGGCAGTACTGATCCGAAATGGGTGTTGCCTGAAAATTTGAATTTCCCCTTGCCCTTGTCGGTCGTCGAGGGAAGCCCCGATGGGTTACGTAGTGTGCGTTATGAGTTGTACGACGCCGCCGGCAATCCTGCGAGGCTGTCATCCCAGTTTGTCTTTGACGTGGGGCTGTTTCCTGCTCCCAGTAACTTCAGGGCGCCAACCATTGATCTGGCGGTTCCCGGTGACCTGCTGATAGATCGCAGTGATGCGGCGCAGCTCAACGGCGCAATCATCCGCATCCCTGCCTATGCTGATTTTCTGCGAGGTGACGAGGGGGACATGATCAGTGTGACCCTGACCACCTCCCTGGGTACGGTGACCCTGCCCGACGTGCCGTTGGGCAGTAACACCTTCCCGGTGCAGGTACATGTCGGATTCCCTACGCTGGCTCTCCTATATGGTGCCACCGAAGGGTTATTGTCGATGACGGTGTCCTACGCGGTGAAGCGTCGTTCGGTCAGCTACCCTTCGGCGCAGACAGCAACAACCGACCTTGATCTTTTCGTGGTTGGGCCAGCAAACCCGAACGAGCCGGATCTGGTCAACCCAAATCTGAACCCGGTAGTGGTCAGGGGTGAGGATGCGACAGGCGCCGAGGGGCCGCCCAATGAGTTGCTGCCCGAACACGCAAACCGGCCCGCCAATGCCTACATCACGCTCTGGGACGAACCTCCGACTCCGGATGCCGGGCCGTTTACGATCTATCTTTTTTATGAAGGCGTACAGGTGGATTCACTGTTTGTCCCAAGCGGTATCGCCGACCAGGTCGTCCGGTTGCAGATCCCCTGGAGCGCCGTTTCTGACCATAACAATGGTACGAAGCGGGTGCATTACACGATCGGTGCTGCCGGCAGCTCGAATCGACAAGTTTCCCCCACCACACTGGTAGAAGTCACAGCCAATATCATATTCCTGGCGCCTCCGCTCGTGCGAAACCTTATAGGCAGCGGCGCGGGGATTATCAATTGCACCAGCTTCAGGCCCGTCGGGCCGCCGCCCGGTAACATCATAGTGTTTGTTCCACCCTCGGAGCATTTCTTGCTGGGGATGATCGTTACCGTGCATTGGCGGGGTTACCGGGATGATGCGGGCACCATTGAAGTTCCTGCCGTCGCAGGCAGCAAAGCTTCGGCGCCACTGACGCAGTCGATGATCAACCTTGGATTCGAGATTGAATTGGAGGACTACTTCACCCGCTTCAAACCGATTCAGCCGACCACGGATGACCGGCTTGCCGGTTCAGCCAGAGTTCACTACAGCATTGTTCTGCCCTCGGGCCCGGTTAACTCCTCTGACGCTACACCACGAGTGCGTGGGCAGCAGATCGGTGGTACAGGTCCGGTTTTTTGTGATGGGATGGCCGTGCCGGCCCCCTGATGTTTTGCATTGTTGACAAAGGGGAGCATTGCTCCCCTTTGGCATTTGAAGTGGATGACCGGACGCCTGGCGTCTGCTGTCTACGATTAAAGGCCTTGAGCCATGACTACACACACTTAAGGATAGTCCTACATAACACGGTAAGTACTCTGGATACCTTTAGCACCGCTCGATTGGCAGGATCCCACAAAGCTTGGAATCGGCCAGTTTCTTGCTAATTGGAACGCCAACCCAGAGGTCCGCTAAATGCCACCCGTATTCAATTTCAAACCGTCACCCTTGAGCCTCGCGTTGAAGGCCAACACTGTCACTTTGCTTATGTTTATCGGCCATGCAGCCGAAGCCCGTGTCGTCACGGGGCCCGACGAGTACGTGCGCCCAGGTCCGGCGCCGGATCGTTTTGAACTGCGCACGGGGTCTGGGCTGACTGTCCAAGGCGCCCAAACCCTGGAAATCCGTGCCCAATCTGCAACTCTGCTGGTCACGCCTGGCAGTTCGACCAAGGATATCGTCGCTTTTGATTCCCAGATCCGTATAGACGGTTCTGATGTCATTGCTCGTAGCACCGCAGATGCCGCTATTCGCGCGACAGGCAGCAATGTGCTGGTCAGCAACAGTAATCTCATCCACAACAATGGAACCGGCCTGATTGCCGGCCGTTCACTGGGCGGCACTGATGGATCCAGCGTCAAGGTCATCAACAGCACGATTACCGGCACTAACCGTGGGGTCAGCGCCAGTGCCTACAGTGTGCTGGACTTCAGCGGTTCCCATATCGAGGCGACGAACGACAATGGCGTGGGCCTGTCGCTGATGAGTGGGACAGCGTTTGCGACCGATAGCCGAATTGTAGGTGGCGCCAACGGCGTACAAATGGGCGTCGACGGATCATCCGGTATCACAGACAGTACGTTGCTGCTGGACGGTTCCAGCGTAGCAGGCACGAACGGTGCTGCAATCCTGACAAGAGCGGGTACCAGCGCGGATATTCAGGTACTGAACGGTTCGTCCCTGACTGGCGGCAACGGCAACATCCTGGAAGTCACCGGTGGCTCCACCGCCAACATGAACGTTGACCGCAGTGCCCTGGTGGGCGATGTGGTTGTCGAGGATGGCAGCACCGCCAAGGTGCAACTCAACAACGGTTCCTGGCTGACCGGCCAGTTGAAAAACGTTGCCGAGTTGAGCGTGAACGATGCCTCCCACTGGGTCCTGGTGGGCGACAGCCAAGTCGAAGCCTTGAAGATGGGCGGCGGCGCCGTGCACTTCGGTGGGGCGGATGAGTTCTACCAATTGAACGTCAAGAGCCTGGAAGGTGAGGGCACGTTCATCATGCACACCGATTTTTCCACCCACGAGACTGACTTCCTCAACGTGGAAGGCAAGGCCGAAGGCAACCACAGCCTGCTGCTGGAGGCTACCGGCTCGGAACTGGCCAGCGGCCAACCGATCAAGGTCGTGCACACCGAAGGTGGCGACGCACACTTTTCCCTGGTGGGAGACAGCGTGGATATCGGTGCCTATGCCTATGGCTTGCAGAAGGACGGCACCGACTGGCTGCTCGACCCGACACGTCGTGGCACCAGCACCAGCGCCCACTCGGTACTGGCGTTGTTCAACAGTGCGCCGACCGTGCTGTACGGCGAGTCGTCCATCCTGCGTACCCGCATGGGTGAACTGCGCTTTAGCGCAGGCAACAACAATGGCATGTGGATGCGCAGCTACGGCAACAAACATGAAGTAGCCGCCAACAAGAACGGTGCGGGCTACACGCAAACCCAGAAGGGTTTCACCATTGGTGCCGATGCACCGTTGTCCAGTGGTGACGGTCAGTGGTTGGCGGGTGTGATGGCCGGTCATAGCACGTCGGACCTGAGTCTGAACCGTGGCAGTAAAGGTGAGGTCAAGAGCTACTACGTGGGCGGTTATGCCACCTGGTTGGACGCCGAAAGCGGCCTGTACTTCGATGGCGTGGCCAAGTTGAACCGCTTGCACAACAATGTTGATGTCACCATGAGCGACGGCAAAAAAGCCAAGGGTAATTACACGCAGAACGCCGTGGGTGTTTCGGCTGAAGTCGGCCGCCACATCAAGCTGGACAACGACTATTTTGTCGAGCCATACGGCCAGTTGGCGGCGACCATTACCCAGGCGCAAAGCTACCAGCTGTCCAACGGCCTGCACGCCAAGGGCGATCGCTCCAGCTCGGTGGTGGGTAAAGCCGGTGTGACGGTGGGCAAGAACATCCAGCTGGAAAGCGGTGGCGTGTTGCAACCGTACCTGCGCACTGCGCTGGCCCATGAGTTTGACCAGAGCAACAAGGTGTTCGTCAACAGCCAGAGCTTCAACAACGACCTGTCGGGCTCACGTATCGAACTGGCCGCCGGTGTCGCCATGTCGGTTTCGCAGAACGTCAAGGTGCATGCGGACTTTGAAACCAGCAAAGGCAAGAAAATCGACCAGCCCTGGGGTGTTAATTTCGGTATTCGTTACGACTTCTAAGGCTCCCACTCAACAAAAAAGGAAGCTACGGTTTCCTTTTTTTGTGGGCGCTCCTGGGGGCTAACCGAACAGCCCTGCGGCAATATTGATCGAGAAACCCAGGATCGCCGTATTGAACAGAAACCCGATCAACGATTGCCCCAGCACCACCTTGCGCATGGCACGGGTGGCCACGCCCACGTCCGAGGTCTGCACTGCGACGCCGATGGTGAAGGAGAAATACAAAAAGTCCCAATAGTTGGGGGTCAGTAGCCCCTCGGCAAAGCGCAGCGCCGGTTCCTTGCCTTCCCAGGTGTAATAGAGGCGGGCGTAGTGCACGCTGAAAATCACCCCGATCAGCAACCACGAGCCAATCACCGTCACCCCGGTAAAGCCGTAATGCAGCAGGCGTTCGGCGGCGGTGAGGTCCTTGCTCCCGACCAACTCGAAGGTGATGGTCGCCAGGCTGGCGATGGCGGCGATGCACACCATGAACAGCACCAGCCCGGCGTTCTCGTCTTCGATTTCGACGAGGCGCTTTACATCCTCGGCTTTGGCGCGACGGGTCAGCCACAGCATCAGTATCAGGTAGGTCCAGACCCCGGCGTTCCAACCGATCAGCACTTTGGTAAGGATTGAATCGAGGGGCGCCAGAATACCGACTATCAGTCCCAGGACGGCAGCAGCGGAGAGGCGAGGGTGGGTACGGGCGAGGAAGGGCATGGCGCTCACAAATGCAGGTTGAGTGAGCAACCATAGCCTATTCCTGTAGGCGCCGGCTTGCCGGCGCCTACAGGGGCATTTTCAGTCCTTGCGTTTGCGCACCAGTTTCATGACAACGACAAAGAACACCGGCACAAACACCACCGCCAGTGTCGCGGTGATCATCCCGCCGATGACGCCCGTACCAATCGCCTGCTGGCTCGCCGAACTGGCACCGGTGGCAATCGCCAGCGGCACCACGCCGAGGATAAACGCCAGGGACGTCATGATGATCGGTCGCAGGCGCAGGCGTGCGGCTTTCAGCGTGGCGTCGATCAGGTCTTCGCCCTGGTCGTACAGGTCCTTGGCAAACTCGATGATCAGGATCGCGTTTTTCGCCGACAGCCCGATGATCGTGATCAAGCCGACCTTGAAAAACACGTCGTTGGGCATACCGCGCAGCGACACCGCCATGACCGCGCCCAACACACCGAGCGGCACCACCAGCAGCACCGAGGTGGGGATCGACCAGCTTTCATACAGCGCCGCCAGGCACAGGAACACTACCAGCAGCGATAGCATCAACAGCAGCGGCGCCTGGGAACCCGATAAGCGCTCCTGCAATGACAAACCGGTCCATTCCTGACCCAGGCCGGCCGGCAGTTGCGACACCAGGCGCTGGATTTCCTCCATCGCCTCGCCGGTGCTGTGGCCCGGTGAGGCTTCACCGGAAATGGCGATGGCCGGATAGCCGTTGTAACGGGTCAATTGCGCCGGGCCCTGGACCCAGCGCGCTTCGACGAAGGCCGACAGCGGCACCATCTTCCCGGCGTTGTTGCGCACATGGATCTTCATCAGGTCTTCGACCTGGCTGCGCTGGTCGCCTTCGGCCTGCACCACCACCCGCTGCATGCGGCCCTGGTTGGGGAAGTCGTTGATATAGGCCGAACCAATAGCCGAGGACAGGATATTGCCCACATCGGCAAACGACACGCCCAAGGCATTGGCGCGCTTGCGGTCCACCTCAAGCTGCACTTGCGGTGATTCGGCCAGGGCGCTTTCGCGCACGTTGGCCAGGATCGGGCTCTTTTCCGCCGCTTGCAGCAGCTCGGTACGCGCCTCCATCAACGCGGCATGCCCTACGCCGCCCCGGTCCTGCAGGCGGAACTCAAAGCCGCTGGACGTGCCCAGGCCATCCACCGGCGGCGGCAGCACGGCATAGGCCATCGCATCCTTGAGTTCGGTAAACGCCATATTGGCGCGATCGGCAATCGAGGCTGCCGAATCGTCGCTGCTGCGCTCGGACCAATCCTTGAGCGTGGTAAATGCCAGTGCCGCATTCTGCCCGGAGCCGGAGAAACTGAAGCCCATGATCATCGTCGTATCGCCCACCCCCGGTTCGGTAGCGTTATGGGCTTCGATCTGCTCGGCCACCAGCACCGTGCGGTTCTTGCTCGCACCAGGTGGCAGTTGGATATCGGTGATGGTGTAACCCTGGTCTTCCACCGGCAGGAACGAGGCGGGCAGGCGGCTGAACAAAAAGCCCAGGCCTGCCAGCAATACCAGGTAAATCAGCAGATAGCGGCCGCTGCGCTTGAGGGCATAGGCGACCCAGCCTTCATAACGGTCAGTCAGTTGCTCGAAGCGCCGGTTGAACCAGCCGAAGAACCCGCCCTTGGCATGATGCTCGCCCTTGGCAATCGGCTTGAGCAACGTGGCGCACAGGGCCGGGGTCAAGGACAGGGCGAGAAACGCCGAAAACAGGATAGAGGTGGCCATCGACAGCGAGAACTGCTGATAGATCACCCCCACCGAGCCCGCCATGAAGGCCATCGGCAGAAACACCGCCACCAGCACCAGGGTAATCCCGATGATCGCCCCGGTAATCTGGCCCATGGCCTTGCGCGTGGCGTCCTTGGGCGACAGGCCCTCGGTGACCATGATTCGCTCGACGTTCTCCACCACCACAATGGCATCGTCCACCAGGATGCCGATGGCCAGCACCATGCCAAACATGGTCAGCACGTTGATCGAGAACCCCAGCAACAGCATGGTGGCGAAGGTGCCCATCAGCGCAATCGGTACGACCAGCGTCGGGATCAGGGTGTAGCGGATGTTCTGCAGGAACAGGAACATCACTGCAAACACCAGCGCCATTGCCTCCAGCAGGGTGTAGATCACCTTGGTGATCGACACCTTGACGAACGGCGAGGTGTCGTAGGGGATCTTGTACTCGACGTTGGCTGGGAAGTAGCGCGACAGCTCGTCCATCTTCGCCCGCACCAGGGTCGCCGTGCTCAAGGCGTTGGCGCCCGGCGACAGCTGCACGCTGACGGCGGTGGAGGGCTTGCCGTTCAGCCGGGTGGAAAACTGGTACTCCTGGCTGCCGATCTCGACCCGCGCCACATCGCCAATGCGCACGGTGGAGCCGTCCGGGTTGGCCTTGAGCACAATGTCGGCGAACTCGGCCGGTGTCGAGAGCTGGCCCTTGACCAGGATCGAGGCGGTGATTTCCTGGGTATGGGGGCCCGGCAAATCACCAATGCTGCCCGCCGAGACCTGGGCGTTCTGCGCGGCAATCGCGGCATTCACGTCGGCCGGGGTCAGGTTAAAGCCGATCAGCTTCTGCGGGTCGATCCAGATCCGCATCGCCCGCTCGGCGCCATACAACTGGGCCTTGCCGACACCGTCCAGGCGCTTGAGCTCGTTCATCACGTTGCGCGCCAGGTAATCGCTGAGCGCCACGTCGTCGAGCTTGCCGTCACTGGAGGTCAGGGTCACCAACAGCAGGAAGCCGGCGGACACTTTTTCCACCTGCAGGCCCTGCTGGGTCACGGCTTGGGGCAGGCGCGGCTCCACGGCCTTGAGGCGGTTCTGCACATCGACCTGGGCCATTTCCGGGTCGGTGCCCGGCTGGAAGGTCGCGGTGATGGTGGCTGAGCCGAGGCTGCTCTGGGATTCGAAATACAGCAGGTGGTCGGCGCCATTGAGCTCCTGCTCGATCAGGCTGACCACGCTTTCGTCCAGGGTCTGCGCCGACGCGCCCGGGTACACCGCGTAGATTTCCACTTTCGGCGGCGCGACGTTGGGGTACTGCGCCACGGGCAATTGCGGGATGGCGAGGGCGCCGGCCAGCAGAATAAACAGGGCGACCACCCAGGCGAAGATCGGGCGGTCAATAAAGAACTGCGGCATTGTCTCTGATCCCTTTGATTACTGGCCAGCGGCCTGGGCGACAGGTTCGGCGCTTGCATCCACGTCGACTTTTTCACCTGGGCGTGCGTGTTGCAGGCCTTCGACGATGATGCGATCACCGGCCTTCAGGCCGCTGTTGACCACCCAGCGATCATTGATCGCGGCGCCCAATTCCACCGCTTGCTGGCTGACGTTCTGTTCGGCGTCCACCCGCAACACCATGGGGATACCGGCACTGTCGCGGGTGATTGCACGCTGCGGCACGCTCAGGCCTTGCTGGTCGACCGCCTGTTCCAGGCGCACGCGGATAAAGCTGCCGGGCAGCAGGTCGAGGTCCGGGTTGGGGAATTCGCTGCGCAGGATGATCTGCCCGGTACCGGGGTCGACGGAGATTTCCGCAAACAGCAACTTGCCCGGCAGCGGATACAGGCTGCCGTCATCCTGGATCAACGTCGCCTTGGCCTGGTCCTGGCCCACTTGCTTCAAGTGCCCGGCGCGGAACGCGCGGCGCAGGTCATTCAGCTCGCGGGTCGACTGGGTGAGGTCGGCGTGAATCGGGTCCAGTTGCTGGATCAGCGCCATGGGAGTGGCTTCGTTCTGGCCCACCAGGGCACCTTCGGTCACCAGCGCCCGGCCAATACGCCCGGAGATCGGTGCCGTCACCGTGGCATAGCCGAGGTTGAGCTGGGCACGCTGCACCGCGGCCTGGTTGGCGGCGACATCGGCGGCAGTGTGCCGGGCGGTGGCGCGGGCGTTGTCGTAGTCCTGGGCGCTGATGGCATTGCCTTCGACCAACTGGCTGTAGCGCTGCTCTTGCAGGCGCGCCTGGAAGGCATTGGCCTGGGCCTTGCGCAGGCTGGCCTGGGCGCTGTCGAGGTCGGCCTTGAACGGCGCCGGATCGATCCGGAACAGCACGTCGCCCTGTTTGACGTCGTGGCCTTCTTTGAACACCCGTTGCAACACCACGCCCGCGACCCGCGCGCGTACTTCGGCAATGCGTGGCGCGGCAATCCGCCCGCTCAGCTCGCTGCTGATGGACAGGGGCCTGGCTTCGAGGGTTTCAACCCGCACTTTGGCCAGCGGCATTTGCGGGGTGTCGCCTGCAGAGTTGCCACACGCACTCAGGGCCAACGTCAGTGCCAGCAGGCAAAACGGCGCAAACAGATTCTTTGACATGCTCTTATCCCAATATTGACTGGCGCATCCTACGGGCGCCCCCGGCCTGGTGCTGTGAAGCTGTGTAGGCGGTGTGTGAAAAAATGTAAGGTGCGGCGCACGCCGAGGCGCGGGCGTATATCCTTCACGGCCGTGGATCCTAACAAGCTCTTCTGATAAATGACGATTTAATGTGGGAGCGAGCAAGCCCGCTCCCACATTGGATTTGTGTACGACAAAAAAACCGCATTAACTGGAAACACCATGCCCAATATCCTCCTGGTCGAAGACGACGCTGCGCTGTCCGAGCTGATTGCCAGTTACCTTGAGCGCAACGGCTATCACGTCAATGTGCTCAGTCGCGGCGACCATGTGCGCGAGCGGGCCAGGCTCAACCCGCCGGACCTGGTGATCCTCGACCTGATGCTGCCCGGCCTCGATGGCCTGCAAGTCTGCCGCCTGCTGCGCGCCGACTCGGCCGGCCTGCCGATCCTGATGCTTACCGCTCGGGATGACAGCCATGACCAGGTGCTGGGCCTGGAAATGGGGGCCGACGACTACGTGACCAAACCCTGCGAGCCACGGGTACTGCTGGCCCGGGTGCGCACCTTGTTACGCCGCAGCAGCCTCAGCGAACCACAGGCGGCCAATGATCAGATCCTGATGGGCAACCTGTGCATCGACCTGTCGGAACGTTCTGTGACCTGGCGCGGCCAGGCGGTGGAATTGTCCAGCGGCGAATACAACCTGCTGGTGGTGCTGGCCCGGCATGCTGGCGAAGTGCTCAGCCGCGACCAGATCCTGCAACGCCTGCGTGGCATCGAGTTCAACGGCACCGACCGCTCGGTGGATGTGGCTATCTCCAAGCTGCGCCGCAAGTTCGACGATCATGCCGGCGAGGCTCGCAAGATCAAGACGGTCTGGGGCAAGGGTTACTTGTTCAGCCGCTCCGAGTGGGAATGCTGACACCATGTTCCGCGTCCTGATCCGTCTTTACCTGCTGACCATCGTGACCTATAGCGCGGCGATCTATCTGATCCCCATGGGCATCATCGAGGTCTTCCACAGCCGCTATATGAACTACAGCATCGAGCAATCCCGTGGCTTGCAGAGCCTGATCGTGCGCCAGTACCACAGCCGGCCGGTGGAGCGCTGGTCCGAGGTCACCGAGCAGTTGGCCCGGGACTTTGCGCCGTTGAAGGTGCAATTGCTGCACCGTCAGGACGCCCGCTACACACCGGCCGAGGAGCGCTTGCTGGAGCAGGGCAAGCCTGTGATCCGCCTGGGAGAGTGGGGCTGGATGGAAGAAATCAGCTCGCCGCTCAATGGACAATTGGCCGTCAAGTTGACCATCCCGCCCGACCCGCTGGACATGAACCTGCTGTACTGGACCATGAATGTGCTGATCGGCGCGGCGTTGCTCGGCGGCCTGGTGATATGGCTGCGCCCCCACTGGCGGGACCTGGAACGCCTCAAGGCGACAGCCGCGCAACTGGGCCGTGGGCACCTGGAAGAGCGCACGCACATTCCCCCCAGCTCCAACATCGGCAGCCTGGCGGCGGTGTTCGACACCATGGCCAACGACATCGAACACCTGCTCAACCAGCAACGCGACTTGCTCAACGCCGTCTCCCATGAGCTGCGCACCCCGTTGACCCGCCTGGACTTCGGCCTGGCCCTGGCGTTGTCCGAAGACCAGCCGGCTGCCAGTCGCGAACGCCTGCAAGGCCTGGTGGCGCACATCCGCGAGCTGGATGAGCTGGTGCTGGAGTTGCTGTCCTACAGCCGTCTGCAAAATCCGGCGCAACTGCCCGAGCGAGTGGACGTGGTGTTGGATGAGTTTATCGACAGCATCCTGGGCAGCATCGACGAAGAGCTGGAAAACCCCGAGATCGTGATTGATGTGGTGCTGGACTGCGCCGTGGAGCGTTTTACCCTCGACCCACGCCTTACCGCCCGCGCCCTGCAAAACCTGCTGCGCAATGCCATGCGCTACTGCGAGCGGCGGATCCAGATTGGCGTCAAGGTGTGTGCCAAGGGCTGTGAAATCTGGGTGGATGACGATGGCATTGGTATCCCCGAAGAGCAGCGCGCGCGGATCTTCGAGCCGTTCTACCGCCTGGACCGCAGCCGTGACCGGGCCACTGGCGGCTTTGGCCTGGGCCTGGCAATCAGCCGCCGGGCTGTCGAGGCGCAAGGCGGCACGCTCACCGCCCAGGCTTCGCCCTTGGGCGGCGCGCGCCTGCGCCTGTGGCTGCCCATCTGACCCGTAGGAGCCGCGCTCCAGTCCTGTTTTTGGCATATGCACGGCCTTACCGCCCCAGACGCACCCTTGCTATAGTTCGGCCCTTATCAGCCACCAGCCAAGGATCACTGCCATGTCCGAATACCAAGCCTTTGTCGTCGAACTCCACGGCAACGTCGCCCATGTGCAGATCAATCGCCCGGAAAAGATCAACGCGATGAACGCGGCGTTCTGGAGCGAAATCATCGAGATCTTCCAATGGGTCGATGACACCGACGCGGTGCGCGCGGTGGTGTTGAGTGGCGCGGGCAAGCATTTTTCCTCGGGCATCGACCTGATGATGCTGGCTTCGGTGGCCAATGAATTTGGCAAGGACGTGGGGCGCAATGCGCGCTTGCTGCGGCGCAAGATCCTGCAACTGCAAGCCTCGTTCAATGCGGTCGATAACTGCCGCAAACCGGTCCTGGCGGCGATCCAGGGCTACTGCATCGGCGGCGCCATCGACCTGATCAGCGCCTGTGACATGCGCTATGCCGCTGATAACGCGCAATTTTCAATCAAGGAAATCGATATCGGCATGGCCGCCGACGTCGGCACCCTGCAGCGCCTGCCACGCATCATCGGCGACGGCATGCTGCGCGAACTGGCCTACACCGGCCGCACCTTCGGCGCCGAAGAAGCGCGCAGCATCGGCCTGGTCAACCGCACGTTTGCCGATCACGAAAGCCTGCTGGCCGGGGTCATGGAGCTTGCCGCGCAAATCGCCGCCAAATCGCCGATTGCCGTGGCCGGCACCAAAGCCATGATCAGCTACATGCGTGATCACAGCATCAACGATGGCCTGGAATACGTTGCCACCTGGAACGCTGCTATGTTGCAATCCAACGACCTGCGCGTGGCCATTGCGGCCCATATGAGCAAGCAGAAACCCGAATTCGTGGATTGACTGAACATGACCCCAGGCTGGATGACCACAACGCTGCTGGACAATGACGCCCCCGGCGGCTGGGCTGTGGCCCGTAGCCGCGAAGGTTTTTTGCTGGATGACAACGGGCCGCTGTTCCCCAGGGAATGGCTCAAGCGCCAGGATCTGTCGGTATTGGCCGAGCATGGCATCGGCCATCTGGATGGCGAACCGGTGTACCTGCTGGAACTGAACAGCCCTGGCGATGTGCCGGGTTGCCGCTGGCAAGGCCTGCGGGCCTTTATGTTGCAGGACGATCACCGCCTGTACACAGTCCTGGGTTATGCCGCGCAGATCGGTACCTGGGCCCGCGAGCACCGGTTTTGCGGCAGTTGCGGCCAGGCGATGGTGCAGGTGCCCAGGGAGCGCGCGATGTTCTGCCAGGCGTGCGACCTGCGCAGCTACCCGCGTATTTCCCCAAGCATGATTGTGCTGATCACCCGAGGCGATGAGATTCTGCTGGCACGCTCACCGCGTTTCGTCACCGGGGTCTACAGCACCCTGGCCGGCTTCGCCGAACCTGGGGAATCTGCCGAAGACTGCCTGATCCGTGAAGTGCACGAGGAAGTGCAGGTGCAGGTGCGGAATATCCAATACGTGGGCAGCCAGTGCTGGCCGTTCCCGCACTCAATGATGCTGGGTTTTCACGCCGAGTATGCCGCAGGCGAGATCGTGCCCCAGGCCGATGAGATTGAAGACGCACAGTGGTTCAATATCCACCAATTGCCACCGCTGCCGGCGTCGCGTTCGATTGCCCGCTACCTCATCGACCTGTATGTGGCGCGCCGCCTAGGCCACGCTGAACCAGTGCTGCCAGGCTAGGCGCACGGTCAGGCCGAGCACCACGGTGATAAACACCGGGCGAATGAATTTGGCGCCGCCGCTGATGGCACTGCGTGCGCCGAAGAACGCGCCGACCATCACCGACAGGCCCATGCTCAGGCCGACAATCCAGTCCACCGAACCGTTGAAGATAAACACCGACAGCGCCGCCGCGTTGCTGACGAAGTTCATGCTGCGCGCCACGCCGCTGGCCTTGACCAGGTCGACGGGGTACATCAGCAGGGTGCTGACGGTCCAGAACGCGCCGGTGCCGGGGCCTGCCACACCATCATAGAAACCCAGGCCGAAGCCCTGGGTCGATTGCCATTTCTTCTTGATCGGCGCATCTGCGTCCAGCGGTGCCTTGGGCGTACCCCCAAACAACAGGTAGATACCGCAGGCGAAAACGATCACCGGCAGCATCTTGTTCAGCCATTCGGCGGGCAGGTAATGGGCGACGATGGCCCCGACCAGCGCACCGATCAACGTCCCCACGATGGCGTGCACCCACTGGCGCGGGTGGAACAGCTTGCGCCGGTAGAAGGTGAAACTGGCGGTGGCCGAGCCGAAGGTCGAACTCAGTTTGTTGGTGCCCAGCACCAGATGGGGCGGCATGCCGGCGGTGAGCAAGGCCGGGGTGGTGAGCAAACCGCCGCCGCCGGCAATGGCATCGATAAAACCGGCGATAAAGGCAACCACCGCAAGAATGGACAGGGTGGTGAGGTCAACGCTGAGTTCAAAAGGCATGGAGGCGACTTACTTCGGCGAGGCGCAGAAAGGGGCTGCGCGAAAGTCCGCTAGCTTACCTATAACCGATTGTTACGGCGACTGTTGCATGTAGGAGCCGGCTCCTACAGATGGGTTGGGTGTTGTGTCAGCAACAGTGATCCAACAAATCACCCCTCTGGGCAACATTGTTCCATCCAGCCCCGAAGTGGCCGGACGCGCCTGCCACGGGGCTTTGCCCACGCTGGCACGCTTGCTGCTCCATAACCTGCACAATCCTAGTGTGCGAGGTACCGAACGATGACTCAGCAAGCCGTGAAATTTGCCTATTGGGTGCCCAATGTCAGTGGTGGCCTGGTGGTCAGCAAGGTCGAACAACGTACCGACTGGGGTATCGATTACAACCGCAAGCTGGCCCAGTTGGCTGAGGAGGCGGGGTTCGAGTACGCCTTGACGCAAATCCGCTTTACCGCCGGCTACGGTGCCGAGTACCAGCATGAATCCGTGGCCTTCAGCCACGCACTGCTGGCCGCCACCACCCAACTCAAGGTGATCGCGGCGATCCTGCCCGGGCCCTGGCAGCCCGCGCTGGCGGCCAAGCAACTGGCAACCATCGATCAACTGACCAATGGCCGGGTGGCGGTGAACATCGTCAGCGGCTGGTTCAAGGGCGAGTTCCAGGCCATTGGCGAACATTGGCTGGAGCATGATGAGCGCTACCGGCGCTCCGAAGAATTCATCCGCGCCTTGAAAGGCATCTGGACCCAGGACCATTTCACCTTCAAGGGCGACTTCTACCGGTTCAACAATTACAGCCTCAAGCCCAAGCCCCTGGGCCTGCCGCACCCGGAGATTTTCCAGGGTGGCAGCTCCCGTGCAGCAAGGGATATGGCAGCACGGGTATCGGACTGGTATTTCACCAACGGCAATACCCCGGAAGGGATCAAGGCTCAGGTCGACGATATCCGCGCCAAGGCGGCGGCCAATAACCACTCGGTCAAAGTCGGGGTCAACGCCTTTGTGATCGCCCGCGATACCGAAGAAGAGGCCCTGGCGGTGTTGGCCGAGATCATCGACAAGGCCGACCCGCAAGCGGTCAATGCCTTTGGCGATGCAGCCAGGCAGGCGGGCAAGGCCTCGCCGGAGGGCGAGGGCAACTGGGCCAAGTCCAGCTTCGCCGACCTGGTGCAGTACAACGATGGTTTCAAGACCAACCTGATCGGCACACCCCGGCAGATTGCCGAGCGCATCGTCGCGCTCAAGGCGGTGGGGGTGGACCTGGTGCTGGCCGGCTTCCTGCACTTCCAGGAGGAGGTGGCGTATTTTGGCCAGCGCGTGCTGCCCCTGGTGCGCGAGCTGGAAGCCAAGGCCGCCGCAACCGGCAGCGCCAGGGCGGTGGCGTTACCGGTATAGCACCACCGCTGCCCGTAGCTGGTTATTGCCGAAGCGGCACATCCGATCAAACTCCCCGTGGCTGACCGGCAAATGCTGGCAGTCCATGGGCTGGCGGTGCTGGCTATGGTCCACGTGAGGATCATGCAGGTAGACAAACTCTTGATCACAGTCGGTCACGATCACCCAGTGCGGTGACTTGGAACGCGTCAGCCGGTAACTGCTGATCAGTACCAGGGGTTGCCCGCCGTCGCCCAGAACCTGCGCGAGGTCCAACGCACCACCGAACACCTGTTGTACCTCACTGCCCGCCAACTCATGCTCGAACCCTTCATGCACCAGGCGCATGACATCTTTTTTATGCGGGTCGCGTACTCCATCGAGAAACAGCGGCCCACGCACATTGACCTGCATACGCACGCGAAACCCCCGACGCCACGCGGCCAGCGCCAGGCCCTGGGGGCTGCAGCCGCCGTGTCCAGCCGTCATGAACACGGTGGTCGCTTCGCGCCAGATCTGCAGCTCTTCGCGGCGCAGGGACTCACGCCCAGGCAACAGGGCGCCCATGGCCATCAGCAGGCACGCTGCTGCGCAAGTGAAATCGGTGGTCTGCTGGTAGTAGGGGACGCTCAAGGCACGGGTGTCTGTGTGCTGGAGGATACGTTTCTCCAGGCGCAGGGCGTCGGTATGGTCGGCGTAGTAGTCGTTGATCAGGGCAAAGCGCCGGTAGCCGCTGCGCTCGTACAGGGCAATAGCGCCAGGGTTATCGGTGCGCACCTCAAGGCGCAGGTAAGCACAATCGTGGGCCACGGCGCAGGCTTCGATACGCGCCAGCAGTTGCTTGCCCAGGCCCGTGCCCCGGGCAGGCGCGGCAATGGCCAGGGAGTACAGGCGCGCCAACGAGGTGCCGCGATGGAACAACACCAGGGCATAACCCAGTAATTGCCCGGTGTTTTCGGCCACCAGCAACTGCGCGTGGGCACGGCTGATCATCCATTGGAAACTGCGGGCGGACAGTCGGTCAGTGGTGAAACAGTGCTGTTCCAAAGCGACCAATGCTGGCAAATCATCGAGTGTTGCAACGCGAAAGGAAAGAGTCATATAACCGCCGTAAAAGTTGCGTAACTAAACGAGACTTCTCTGAAAGATCGTGCTTAATAGAAAAGGTCAAGTTCTCTAGCGGATCAATCAATATGTCAGCGGTACACAGTCATTGGCGAGCAGTATCCGAGCAAATCGTCGCAACGACAATAACTCCCGACGGATATTTTTCCACACCGCCTAACAGTTCAAGCCAAGTTGTGATTATCGTTGAACGCAAGGAAGACTGGGCCTCTTACTTTCCCAGCGAAGATATTGTCACCGCCCAGGAATACCTCGAGCGCCCTCGGGAAAACGAGGGCGCAAAGCGGGTGCAGGTGATCAACCTGTGCCGCAGCTACAAGTACCTGGGGCATGGCTACTACTGTTCGCTGCTGGCCGAGGCGCGCGGGCACAAGGTGATTCCGTCGGTGCGCACTATCAGCGAACTGACGAAAAAATCCTTGTATGGCCTGGCCCTGGATAATCTTGATAAAACCCTTGATAAAGCATTGAGTCATCACCTCTACAGCAATACCGAAGGTTTTACCCTGACACTTTATTTTGGCCGGACCAATATTGATCCGTTGCAGGATCTGGCTCGGCAATTATTTGAAGTGTTCCCATGCCCGATCCTGTTAGTTGAGTTTCGCAAGCACAACGGCTGGCATATCGAAGGCATCAAGTCCGGAGCGCTGCATAAGTTACGCGATGATCAGGAAGATCAGTTTGCCCAGGCCCTGGACAACTTCAGCCGCAGGATCTGGCGCCAACCGCGCTCGCGGCGCCTGGCGCGTTATGACCTGGCGATCCTGCACGATCCCCAGGAGCCGTTGCCACCCTCCAATGCCAAGGCTCTGGAAAATTTCGTGCGGGTGGGCAAGGGACTGGGGATTGATGTGGAACTGATCGAACGCAAGGACTACGCGCGGCTGGCCGAGTACGACGCCTTGTTGATCCGCGAAACCACCAGTGTCGACAATCACACCTATCGGTTCGCCAAGAAAGCCGAGAGCGAAGGGCTGGTGGTGATGGACGACCCCGCGTCGATCCTGCGCTGTACCAATAAGGTCTACCTCACGGATCTGCTCAACAGCCATCAATTGGGTATGCCCGTCACCGAGATTCTGTACAAGGAACGACCGCAAGATTTCGAGCGAGTCGGCGAGCGCCTGGGCTTCCCCCTGGTGCTGAAAATCCCCGACGGTTGTTTCTCCCGCGGGGTGATCAAGGTCGAAAGCCAGGAGGCGTTGCTGGCGGCGACGGCGGAGTTGTTCGAACACTCGGTGTTGCTGCTGGCCCAGGAGTTTTTCTACACCGAGTACGACTGGCGCATAGGCGTACTGAACCGCAAGCCGATTTTTGCCTGCCAATATTTCATGTCCAAGGGCCATTGGCAGATCTACAACCACAAGGCCATTGGCCAGGATATCAACGGCGAGTGTCGTACCCTGGCGGTGCATGAGGCCCCCAAGGCCGTGGTGGAATTGGCGGTGAAGACCGCCAACCTGATCGGTGACGGGTTGTACGGCGTGGACTTGAAGCAGTCCGGCGACAAGGTGGTGGTGATCGAGGTCAACGACAACCCGAATATGGACGCCGGGATTGAAGACGCCTACTTGCAGGACGACCTGTATTGCCTGGTCCTGGAAGAGTTCGTGCGCCGTCTGGAGCTCAAGCGCCAGGGGCAGGTCTGGTGATCTGCCTTGAGCTCAGCGAGGGTACGCTGCGCCGTACCGAGCGCGAAAATGCCGAGATCCTGCTGTTCAACAACCCCGACAGCGATGAGCGTGAATGGCTGCGCGAGCGCTACAAAGTCGATGAGCATGCGCTGGCGTCGGCGTTGGACCCGGACGAGGTGTCGCGTATCGAGTTCCATCCCGACAACCTGTTTCTGATCTGGAAACGCCCGCAAAACTACTCAGGAGGCAGCAACCTGGTGTTTGAGGTGTCGTCTTGTGGCTTGCTGTTTTCGCCCGATCGCCTGCTGGTGATTGCCACCGACGACAGCCAGTTGTCCGGCCTGGGCGCGCGTCGGCCGCTGCATACACCGCTGGATGTGTTGCTGGATCTGCTGCTGAACAACATCCATCACTACCTGGGCCACCTCAAGGTGATCAAGCAGGTCGCCCGGGAACTGCAGCAGCAATTCAACGCCTCGATGAGCAACCGCCACCTGATGCAGATGTTCAGCCTCAGCGAGAGCCTGATCTATTACATCAACGCGCTGCACAGCAACGGCGCAGTCTTGACGCGCTTGCGCAACCATGGCGAGAAGGAGCACTTCAGCCCGCAGACCCTGGGCTTGATCGACGACCTGATCATCGAGAACCACCAGTGCTTCAAGCAGGCAGAGATCTATTCCAATGTGTTCTCCGGGCTGATTGATGCCCGGGGTAACTTGATGAACAACAGCATGAACAACCTGCTGCGCAAGTTGACGCTGATCAACGTGGTGTTCCTGCCGCTGAATCTGCTCGCCAGTATTGGTGGGATGTCCGAGTTCAGCATGATGACGGCCGGCACGCCCTGGTGGGTGGCGTATCCGTTGTTTCTCCTGGCGATGGCGCTGGGCGCCGTGGGGATGGTGCTGGGGCTTCGGCGGCTTGCCGGGGGCGGCAGGAAAGCGGGGTGACCGGGTCGCGCATTCCCGCCGGTGCTGAAGGGCTTAGGCGTCTGCCTGCAGGGTCAAGACTTCAAACCCTTGCGCGGTGACGGCCACGGTGTGTTCCCATTGGGCCGACAGGCTATTGTCGCGGGTCACCACGGTCCAGCCATCCTTGAGGCTGCGCACCTTGGCACTCCCCTGGTTGAGCATCGGCTCGATGGTGAACACCATGCCCTCGCGCAGGGTCAAGCCGGTGCCTGGACGACCGAAATGCAGGATTTGCGGCTCTTCATGCATTTCCCGGCCAATCCCGTGGCCGCAGTATTCGCGCACCACGCTGTAGCCGTTGGCCTGGGCGTGGCGCTGGATCGCATGCCCGATATCCCCCAGGCGCGCGCCGGGCTTGACCTGACGGATACCGGCCCACATCGCCTCGAAGGTCTGCTCCACCAGGCGCCGGGCCTTGGGCGCGACGGCGCCGATCATGTACATCTTGCTGGAGTCGGCGATAAACCCGCCTTTTTCCAGGGTGATGTCGATATTGACGATATCGCCATCCTTCAGCACCGCCTTGGCATCCGGCATGCCATGGCACACCACTTCGTTGATGGAAGTGTTGATGCTGAAGGGATAGTCGTACTGCCCGAGGCTGGCGGGGCGCGCCTGCAGGTCCTGGCGGATAAATGCCTCGACCGCCGCATCCAGTTCAAGAGTGGTCTGGCCGGCGCCGATCCGGTTGTCGAGCAGGGTGAACACCTGGCCCAGCAGGCGGCCGGCTTCACGCATCACGGCAATCTGTGCAGGGGTCTTGATCATCAGCTGCGCCCCCGGATCAGGTCAGGTTCGTCGAGCAACAACTTGTTGATCAGGTCGTTGTAGGCCAGGTGTGGGTTGAGTTCGGCCAACAGGCCGATCTTGATCCAGAACTGCGCCTGGGCGTTGATGGACCGGTCCATGGTGGCGCTGGCCAGGCGGATTTGTTCATGCAGTTGATCGGTGATCTTGACGATGCCCATGGGGTTCACTGTGCAGGGTGGATATGCAAAGCGTATACGTTTCGTATATTCATCGTAAACCCCCGAGTCGACTTGCCCTGGACCGCGGTCAGCTTTGTTGCATGAAATTTCAAACCTGCCGTTGCCGCGCCAAATGTTGCCGAGCGGGTGGCGGTGCAACAACACAGCTTGAATGTGGGAGTTGTCGAGCTTTAGCGAGGCGACGATGGCGCCAGCAAAAACACCTCGGGGTGTCAGATACCCAGCTCCCACATTCGGGTTAGTTACTGCACGCTGGCTTTTTCGACGGTGGTGGATGCCGACCAGATGCGGTAGCGCACTTCGACATCTTTTGGAACATATACAACGATGGGCAATTTGCTGTTGTAACGCAGCAGAAAACCGTCGCCGACCACCGGCACAAAGTCCTCGCGGGTCTTGCCTTCAGGACAGGCCATCAGGGTGCTCATGGGGCCACTGATGTTCTCCAGGCGGTAAAACGGATAGCCCCAGCCTTCGAGGTTTTTCTCTTCCAGCACACCGCCGAGCCGCTGTTGGTTGCAGTCGACCGGCAAGGTTTTACCGGCGAGGATTTCAACCTTGAAGTCCTGTTCCCGGGGCTGTGCAGGCAGGTGGATGACCTGGCGAACCTGCCCGGCATCCGCCTTGGGGTAGGGCGCGATCTCTTCCAGCTTGGCGGCACTGGCCTGGGTCGCCAGCACGCTCAGTGCCAGCACGCAAAGGGTATTGAAGGGAGCAGAAGTCATGTGACGTCCTTATCTTGAGGTCAGTTGAACAAGCGTTGCCACGATGCACGCCATCGTCCGGCAGTGCAAACCCGCAGCAACTTATATAAAGGTTGTTGTTGCTTATGAGGAAAGGATCCTACGCCCCTGGGTACAAGGAGTAGGCTTGGCAATTGAACGCGTCTGCCAGGGTTGGCAAGGCGCGGCGCTCAGACTATTCATTTTTATAAAAATTCATTGGCGGTCTCAAAAAAAGGAGAGGTTTAGCCATGTTTTCGGAATTGGAACTACGCGGTCTTATCGAAGGAAGTTTCCTGCCCAGGCGTTGTGAATGCATCAAGGCTCAGGATGGATCGTTGACGATCAAAATCTACGACGACGATGGTACAGGTACCACGGTCACCGGCATCCAGGCCGATAAACTCGACAGCAGCCGCGCCATCTGCAACTTGATCACCGAATTGCGTGAAGACCTCAAGCACGCCCATGCACCGGCTCCGCGCCGGGTGGGTGCCAGGCTGTACTGATCAGCTCATCGCAGGATCGCGGGCCTGGATAACCTCCAGGCCCGGCACCGCTGCGCATGGTCTCAGAAGGGGCCACGCGTGCGCTGTGAGGCAAGCCTCAGACAAATCCGATACGGCCCTGTGACCTCTCGCTGCTAGTGTTTCGCCACATCCGTCGTCAGTGGCTGAGGTCGTGCGTGCAACAAAAAATCGCAGCAGAGTTTCTCGGCACTTTTTGGCTGACCTTCGCCGGTTGTGGCAGTGCCATTCTGTCGGCCGCATTTCCCGGCCTGGGTATCGGCTTTACCGGGGTGGCCCTGGCATTTGGCCTGAGTGTATTGACCATGTCCTACGCCGTGGGCAGCATCAGCGGCGCACATTTCAACCCGGCGGTAACGCTCGGCCTGTGGGCCGGAGGCCGCCTGCCGGGGGTGGATGTGCTGCCCTATATCATCGCCCAGGTCGCCGGCGCGACAGTCGCGGCGGCGGTCCTCGCGCTGGTCGCCAGTGGCCGGCCGGGCTTTGAAATCGGCGAGTTCGCCGCCAATGGCTATGGCGCGTTGAGCCCAGGTCAGTACAGCCTGTTGGCCGCCGTGGTGGTGGAAAGCGTGGGCACGTTCTTCCTGGCGTTTATCGTGATGCGGGTGACGGCGCCGGGTGCCGCGCCGGGGTTTGCGCCGATAGCCGTGGGCCTGACGCTGACGCTGATTCACCTGGTGTCGATTCCCGTCACCAACACCTCCGTCAACCCGGCACGTAGTACTGGGCCGGCACTGTTTGCCGGCACCGATTACCTGATGCAGCTCTGGTTGTTCTGGCTGGTACCACTGGCCGCCGGTATCCTCGGCGCCAGGGTGGCCCGGGCTGTACGGGAGCGGCCGTGAGCCGCGCCGAAGTCTATCCGTTCAATTGCTCACGGTAGGGCAGGTCTGGCCCGGTCTTGGTACAGGTCAGCGCGGCGGCGCCAATGGCGAATTTGAGCATGCTGTCGATCTGCTCCCGGTCCAGGCCCTGCACACCTTCCACGCAATCGAGGCGCTGTTCGGTGAGCCAGGCAATCAAGGCCGCCTGGAAGGTGTCGCCGGCACCCACTGTATCGGCCATCACCACCTTGACCGCCGGTGCCGACCAGTTGCCATGCCGGCGGCTGAACACGCTTGCACCCTCACCGCCACGGGTCAGGAAAATCAGCTGGCAACGATGCTGCAGCCAGCCTTGCAGAACGCTTTCGGGTGCCTGGCCGGGGTAGAGCAGGTGCAGGTCCTCATCGCTGACCTTGATCAGGTCGGCATAGTGCACCAACTCGGCAACCCGCTGGCGCCACACCTCGATATCCGGCTCGGGGTTTAGCCGTACATTCGGATCAAGGCTGATCAGGCGTTTGCCGCTTTCCCGGCGGAGCAGGGCCCGCAGGCTGTCGGCGACCGGCTGCACCACCAGGGAAAACGAACCAAAATGCAGGCCACGCACCTGGGCATCGAGTACGGGCAAATGCTCAAGCTGCAGTTGCCGATCGGCACAGCCTTCGCCACGGAAACTGTATTGCGGCGAGCCATTGGCGCCCAGGGCGACCATCGCCAGGGTGGTCGGCGCCGCAAACTCTACCAGGTACTCGTCGCGTACGCCTTCATCGCGCAGAACCTTACGCAGGCGCTGGCCCAGGTAGTCGCTGGACAAACCGGCAAACAGGCCCGCATCAATCCCCAATCGCCGCAAGCCTACGGCCACGTTGAACGGCGAGCCGCCGGCAATCGCCTTGAAATTGACGTTGGAAGCCTGTCCGCTGGCATCCTCCTGGCTGAAAAAATCAAACAGCGCTTCGCCACACACCAGATACATAGTTATTCGCTCTTAAAGGGTTGCCACATGCTGTTGATAGCGTTCATAGGCGTGTTGATAAGCCGCAACGCTGGCGGCGACGGGCTGGGTACGGCTGGCCGGGTCGATGCTGACGCAGCGTGCGCACAGCGCCTCAAGGCTTTCGCCGGACTGGCACCACGCGGCCTGGAGTGCCGCGCCCAGGGCCGCGGCTTCGCTTTGTTCGGTACAGACCACTTCGGTGTCCATGATATCGGCGACCATCTGCCGCCACACCGGGCTTTTCGAGCCGCCGCCGATCAGGCGGATACTGTGGCTGTGCAGGCCGGTCTGGCGCAACAGGTCCAGGCCCTGGCGCAAACCAAAGGTAGTGCCTTCAACCACCGCACGGCACAGGTTGCCACGGGTCAGGTTGGTCATGGTCAGGCCGTGCAGGCTGCCGGTGGCATGGGGCAGGGCGGGTACACGCTCGCCATTGAGAAAGGGCAGCATGCTGACACCCTCGGCGCCAATCGGGGCCTGGGCCACCAGGGTGTTGAACGCCATCAGGTCCAGTTCGAACAGCTCGCGGATGACTCCGGTGGCATTGGTCAGGTTCATGGTGCAGATCAGCGGCAGCCAACCGCCACTGGAAGAACAGAACGTCGCCACCGCGGCCTCGGCGCTGATCGTCGGTTGATCGGCAAACGCATACACGGTGCCCGACGAACCGAGGCTCATGGTAAACACCCCTGGCACGATGTTGCCGGTGCCAATCGCCCCCATCATATTGTCGCCGCCGCCACTGGACACCATGGCCCCGGGGTTGATCCCCAGGCGTTCGGCGATGGCCGGCAGAATGTTACCTACGGGCTGGTTGGCCTCGATCAGCGCGGGCAAAGCCGCCTCCAGGCGCCCGCTGGCATCGATGTGCCGCAGCAACCCAAGGTCCCATTGGCGGGTGCGCACATTGAAATAGCCGGTGCCCGAGGCGTCGCCGTACTCGGCGCAGGCGCGGCCAGTGAGCCAATAGTTGAGGTAATCGTGGGGCAGCAGTACATGGGCGATGCGTGCGAAAACATCCGGGTGTTGTTCCAGGGTCCATAGCAACTTGGACACGGTATAGCCCGGGGCAATCGCGACGCCCAGGCGCTCCAGGGAGCCGCTTTCACCGCCCAGATGCTCGAGTAACCGGGCGTTTTCGGCGCTGGTTTCGGTGTCACACCACAGCTTGGCCGGGCGCAGCACCTGGCCGTGCTCATCGAGCAGCACCAGGCCGTGTTGCTGGCCGGAAACCCCGATGCCGAGGATGTCCTGGCCGTCCACGCCGGCTTGTTGCAGGGCGCGGTGGGTGGCTTCGGTAAAGGCATCCAGCCACTCCTGAGTGTGCTGTTCGCGCCGGCCATTGGCACCGCTGATCAGGGTGTGGGCAGCAGCGCCCAGGCCCAGCACCGTGCCGCTGGTGGCGTCGAGGACGATGGCCTTGGTGCCTTGGGTGCCGCAATCGATGCCGAGGAATAGAGATTGCCGGGTCATAGTTATCGCTCAATGGAACGCGGTCAAAATGTGGGAGCGGGCTTGCTCGCGAAGCGGCGTATCAGCCAAACATTTATCAACTGACCCACTGCTTTCGCGAGCAAGCCCGCTCCCACATTATCTTGCTCAAGTTGTGTCAGTGAAAGTTGGCGAGCAGGTGCTTCAGGGTCTCTGCGACACCTTTGTCACGCAAACTGGCAAAACACCGCTCGAACGCTGCCACAAACTCCGGTGAATTGGGAATCGCCGTGCCAAAAATCTCTTCCACACTGAGCAATCGCTGGCTGATCAACGCGTCATCAGCCACCAGCGCCCGGCAGAAGTCCGCACGGGGATCGGGGATGCGGTAGCGCACGCCATTCTCGTCCACACCTTGCAGGTACAAGGCCCAGGCCGCCACCACCAGCGCTGCTCGCTCGGTATCGCGCCCCTCGGCAATCAGGCGATTGATGGTCGGTACCGTGAACTTGGGAAACTTCGATGAACCATCGGAACAGACCCGCTCCAGTTGATCGGCAATCGCCTGGTTGGAGAAGCGCTCCACCAAGGTCTGCTTGTACTGGTCCAGATCGATGCCCGGTACGGGTGCCAGGTTGGGGGTCACGTCCAGGTCCATATAGGCACGCATATACGCGACAAACAGCGGATCGTTCATGGTCTCGTGGACAAACCGATAGCCTTTGAGAAACCCCAGGTAGGTCAGGGCCAGATGGCTGCCGTTGAGCAGGCCGATTTTCATCTCTTCGTAAGGTGTGACGTCATCGGTGAACTGCACGCCAACCCGCTCCCAGGCCGGGCGGCCGTTGACGAACTTGTCTTCCAGCACCCACTGCACAAACGGCTCGCACACCACCGGCCAGGCGTCGTCAATGCCGTGTTGATCATGCAGTTGCAAGCGATGCGCCGTGCTGGTCATGGGGGTGATGCGGTCGACCATGGCGTTGGGGAAGCTCACATGGGCCTTGATCCAGTCGTGCAGGTTGGTGTCGCGCAACGCGGCGAACGCCAGCAGCGCCTTGCGGGTTACGGCGCCGTTATGGGGCAGGTTATCGCAGGACATCACGGTAAAGGCCGGAATACCGGCGGCACGGCGCAGGCTCAAGGCCGCGCAGATAAAGCCGAATACCGTCTGCGGCGCCGTGGGGTGGGCCAGGTCATGCTGGATCTGCGGCAAATGGGCCATGAACTCGCCGTTGCTGTCGTCGATGCAGTAGCCGCCCTCGGTAATGGTCAGCGATACGATGCGGATTTGCGGGCTGGCCAACTTGTCGATCAGGGCCTGGGCGCCGTCTTGGGCCAGCAGCATGTCGCTGATGGCACCGATCACCCGTACTTCGGTGTCGTCGGTGTCGCCCAGTTCATACAGGGTGAACAGATAGTCCTGGCCGGCCAGGTCATCCCGGGCCTTGCGGTCTTCAGCGCGCAGGCCGATGCCGCAGATGCTCCAGTCCAGGCCGACACCGGTGTTCATCAGGGCGTCGGTGTAATACGCCTGGTGCGCGCGGTGGAAACCGCCGACGCCGATATGGGCGATGCCCTGGCGCGTATCAGCCAGGGCGTAGGCCGGCAGGCGCACTGCGGGCGCAAGCTGGGTGAGTGTGTGTTTATTGAGTTTCATCAAAAGTTCTCGCGAAATCAGGCGACAGCGCGCAATGGGCGGGCCACGGCAACGCCATCGGTATCGAACAGGTGGCAGTGCGCCGGGTCCAGGTGCAATTGCAGCGTCTGGCCATACTGGCTGGCCATGTCGCCACGGATGCGCAGGGTCAGCGGCTCGCCATTGCGGGTGATCACATGGCAGAAGGTGTCGCTGCCCAGGCGCTCGCCAACATCGGCGGTAACGGTCAGGGTGGTATCGCCCGGCGCGGCCAGTTCCAGGTGTTCGGGGCGGATGCCCAGGGTCACCGCGCTGCCCACGCTCAAGGTGGCGCCGCTCAATGGCAGGCTGATCAGGGTGCCGGCATCCAATTGCACTTCACAGCCCTGGCTGTCGACACGGGTGACCTTGCCCTTGAGAAAGCCCATTTTCGGTGTACCCAAAAAACCTGCGACAAACAGGTTGGCTGGTTGGTGATACAGCTCCAGCGGCGAGCCGACCTGCTCGATGCGCCCGCTGTTGAGCACCACCACCTTGTCGGCCAGGGTCATGGCTTCGACCTGGTCGTGGGTCACGTAAATCATGGTGGCCTGCAGTTCTTTATGCAGGCGCGCCAGTTCCAGGCGCATTTGCACACGCAGGGCTGCGTCGAGGTTGGACAGCGGCTCGTCGAACAGGAAGATCTTCGGGTTGCGCACAATCGCCCGGCCGATGGCCACGCGCTGGCGCTGGCCGCCAGACAGTTGCTTGGGCTTGCGCTCCAGCAGCGGGCCCAGCTCCAGGATGCGTGCGGCCTCACTGACCTTGCTGTCGACAATGTGCTTGTCCACGCCGGCCAGGTCCAGGGCAAACGACATGTTCTTGCGCACGCTCATATGCGGGTACAGGGCGTAGGTCTGGAACACCATGGCCAGGTCGCGCTTGGCCGGGGTCACTTCGGTAATGTCACGGCCATCCAGTTCAATGGTGCCTTCAGTGACTTCCTCAAGGCCGGCAATCAGGCGCAGCAGGGTGGACTTGCCACACCCGGACGGCCCGACGAAGACCACGAACTCCTTGTCGTTCACTTGCAGGTCGATGCCCTTGATGATGGAGAAACCTTCGAAGCCTTTTTGCAGATTCTTGATTTTCAGGTTGGCCATGGGATGGGCCTCCGCTCGTTGTTATTTTTGCAGGAGCCGGCTTGCCGGCGAGAAGGCCCTTGAGCCCTGTGGCGACCTTGGGGGCGCCATCGCCGGCAAGCCGGCTCCTGCACAGAGGTGTACGTCGTTTATTTCACTGCGCCAAAGGACAGTCCGCGCACCAGTTGCTTCTGGCTGATCCAGCCGAAGATCAGGATCGGCGCGCAGGCCAGGGTCGAGACGGCAGACAACTTGGCCCAGAACAACCCTTCGGGGCTGGAGTAGGAGGCGATCAACGCGGTCAACGGTGCGGCATTCGACGAGGTCAGGTTCAGCGACCAGAATGCCTCGTTCCAGCACAGGATCAGCGACAGCAGCACGGTAGACGCCAGGCCGCCCTTGGCGATGGGCAGCAGCACCCGCACCATTTCCTGCCACAGGGTGGCGCCATCCAGGCGCGCGGCTTCGAGGATGTCCTTGGGAATGTCCTTGAAGTAGGTGTAAACCATCCACACCACAATCGGCAGGTTGATCAGGGTGTAGATGATGATCAGCGCGAGGCGTGTATCCAGAAGCCCCATGCTCTTGGCCAGCAGATAGATGGGCATCAACACGCCCACCGGTGGCAGCATCTTGGTCGACAGCATCCACAGCAGCGTGCCCTTGGTGCGCTGGGTTTCGTAGAACGCCATGGAGTAGGCCGCCGGCACCGCAATCAGCAGGCACAGGGCGGTGGCGCTGAAGGAAATCACCACCGAATTCCAGGCGAAGCTTATGTAGTTGCTGCGTTCATTGATGTGCAGGTAGTTCTCAAGGGTTGGCGTGAAAATGAACTGCGGCGGCGTGGCGAATGCGTCAATTTCGGTCTTGAAACTGGTGAGTACCATCCAGAAGATCGGGAAGAAAATCACGATCGCGATGGCCCAGGCCAGGGTGCCGAGCAACAGGCTTTGCAGGCGGCGGGATTGTTGAAGCGTCATGGCGCGGCCCTCAAG
>Ga0180008_1000588_pt1 | contig 28876 bp, 23 predicted proteins | sample MM_PW_MetaG_FD_121121 | JGI IMG/M metagenome (GOLD analysis project Ga0180008, IMG submission 121121) | Groundwater microbial communities from the Aspo Hard Rock Laboratory (HRL) deep subsurface site, Sweden - MM_PW_MetaG | ecosystem: Environmental > Aquatic > Deep subsurface > Groundwater... | reverse complement strand
TTGCCATTGCGAAACCCCTTCCACGCTGCCTGTAGAAAAAGACAACCAACAAACGTCTGCCTCAATTAAAGGACTTTTAGGCCGTTTACATAGCCTATGCAAAAATTAGTGGGAATTCATAAGACTTTATATTATGAAAATATACAGTTTTCAAAATGAGCTCTGTGAAAGTAGAGGGAAACCCAATAATCGAAGTGGAAGTTTGTCGATGGTCTTTTTTCAATAAGCACCGTGGAAGGGTTTCGTAAACAGTAACTCATTCGGACGTTTGCCACTGCCATCCTGGCAGCGACTGCACTCGGAAAGAATGAAAAAATTGTGGCATCCTGCCATTTTTGCATTCTTTACGCCTCATGAATTACTGTTTACGAAACCCTTCCACGATACCTATAAAAAGTGACACTGCGACTAAACAACGCCACCTCGATTGTTGGATTTTCATCTCCATTCACGACCTAAATTATGATTGTAAATTTCATAAAAATAATTTAACCTGGAAGAACTATTGATGTACAATTTTTATACTGTGTACGTTTATTATCGGCGTATCAAATTCTACCTGCACAAAACCATGTATTTGGTAAAATACATTTTCTTCAAGCAATTTACCGAATTTCTGGTATATTTTCGGGAAAAAGACACACTCAAAAATATCTGTGTCATCTTCAAAGCTGACAAATTTCATCAGCTCATTTTTTTTTGTGAGTACGGGTTTTGCGGTTATAAACACACCCCTAAGACAGACTGGCTTCCCCGCATAACGGGGAATATCAGCTGCCCGGATAACTCCGGACATGTGTTTGCGCGGTATGCATTGAGTCATTACGTGACTTTCTACAGTATAGCCGAAAAGATTGATTTCCATTGCGCTTTTTTCCTGAGAGGTGATATCCGGCAGTTCAGGCGGAATTATTGTGCGGAACATTTCAAATACTGATGCGGCATCCGAAAGTTTGTGACTTTGCCGTATACGATTGTACTTTACTGCAAGAAAAAGCAGTCTCCGGAAATTATATTTCTCAATGCGTGCAAAACATCCCGCACGGATGAGTATTTCAGTTTCCGAAACGCCGGTTTCTGTACGAACCATAAAATCTGCAAGCCCGGCGAATAACCCTCCGGAATTACGTATACTGATAATCCGTTCAGCTGTCGTCCGTGAAAGATTCCTGATTTCCATCAGCCCAATCCGTATTGAACTGCCGTTTCCGGTATACGGCCAGATGCTTTCATTGATATCCGGCGGGAGGATTGAAAGCCCCATTCGTCTGGATTCAGATATATATGCGGCCGTCGTATAATACCCGCCGCGGTTGCTCAGTACTGCAGCCATAAACTCAGCAGGATGATGCACTTTCATGTAACAAGCCTTAAAACTAAGAAGTGCATAACTTGCGCTGTGCGGCTTACAAAAGCTGTATCCGCTGAAACTTTCCATCATGTGCCACAGTTTACCGATTATTTCCGGGTGGATACCTTTAACCTTCATGGCCTGAACAAGTTTCATTTTTAACTCTTCTCTTCTCAGTTTTTTTTAGGATTACCAATCACTTTTCTGAATTCATCAGCCTCTCCCATTGAAAAGCCTCCGATCTCCAGCGCAATTCTGGAAATATCTTCCTGATATACCATTATGCCGTAGGTCTCTTTCAGGATTTCCCCCATTTCAGGCAGGAGCGGATCCCATTTTTCTCCCCGGAGCCGCCGGAGATAATCATTGATGTAATCATTCGCCGCCGGACGGATAATTGAACTGTGGATAACTAAATGCGCGTAATCGCCTTTCCGTGACTTTTTTTGCAGCTGACGCATCGCAGGAGATTCAACATAAAAAACACCGATTGTATTTCCTTCAGCGAATGCCGTGATAACCTCTGAATCGTATATTGGATTAAAACTTTTATATTTAATTTCCCTTCCTGTATTTGATTTAACCATCGCGATGGCATCACGCACCACCGCAATTGACCGGTTACCGAGAATATCAATTTTGACCAGACCAAAATCCTCAGTTTGATCTTTTTCCCATGCAATCGCGGAAAAACCTTTCGCGCTTTTTCTGAGCGGCACATAATTATGGACAGGCTCAGGGGTTATCACTACACCGCCGCAGTGAAGCCCGACAAAACGGGGAATGCCTTTTAGTTTTGAAGCTATCAAGGCAACTTTTTTCCATTTTTCTTCACTTGCGCGGTCTTCGCTGAAATAAATATAGTCATCTTTCGCTTTATCATAATAATGTGAAATTGTTTTACTCACACGCATAATTTGTTTTTCCGGAATTCCGTAAAGTTTCGCGGCCTCATGAAAGCAGCTTCGGTATGAATAGGTGATATGATTTGAAACGGCGCCGCACCGGTCCGGCCACCGGTCAAATACATATTGTGTCACATGCTCTTTTTCATCCCAGGCAAAATCTATATCTATATCAGGCGGATCGGTACGCGCCTCACTTAAAAAACGCTCAAAAAAAAGATCATGTTCGATCGGATCCACATGGGTAATAAAGAGAAGGTATGCGGTAATTGAAGCGGCACCGCTGCCTCTTCCGCAGGTGTAATACCCCGCATGCGCGACAATGTCCTCAACTACAAGAAAATAGTCTGAGAATCCTTTTTTGTGTATTATATCAAGCTCTTTATTAAGCCTTGCACATACCCTCTCATCCGCCGAAGGATACCTTTTTGGTATATTGGCAATGCACCGCGAACGCAGCAGCTCAAAACTGTTTTCACCGAACATTGGGAAAACCAAAGTTCCGGATTTAAATTTGAATTGCGCCTTTTCAGAAAGCACCAGAGTATTATATAAAGCTTCAGGCATCATCGCATAACGACTTAAGATATATTCCGGACGTGCAAAAAATGATTCCGGACTTGCTGCTTCCTGCGGGAGAAGCGCACTTAATTTCTTCCGCAGCGCAGTTGCCCGCAGCACACGATGCAGTTCGTGATCTGACCGATTCCTGAAAAACACCGGAAATAGGAGAATAGGCTTATAGCCGCGCGCAATTGCGTTGCGGTACGATTCATAATATCCGGGAACCTGAACATTTATTTCGGCAAAACCATGCGCGCCTGCTGCATCAAGAACTGCCTCATCACTGCTGATAATATAAAGTCCGCTGTAATCACGAAGTGCACGCAGTTCGTCTTTTAATGAAAACTGCGGCATCATTTCAAGATCGGTTAAGATCCTGCAGATTATCCGGTATCCGCGCATATCCGCTGCGGTCAGTACCACACTGAATAAACCTTGTACTGCACGGCAGGAAATCAGCGGCAGTATCTTTGCGGCATTACAGGCGTGAATAAAATTAATTAATCCGTAAAAATTTGTATCGCAAATTGATGCGTACCGCTGGCCGGACTTTTTACATGCAGCGACATAATCGTTAATGTGCATCGTCCCCCAGCCGAGGGAATAAACGGTGTGACATTCTATATGCTGGTAATGAGGCATGGTACTGTGATGATTATAAATTACTAATGATACTTAGTCAAATGCAGGGTTGAGGTAAATTTTAAATTTACGGGATATTACACACAACACGTGTACATAGTAAAATACAGCTGCACATGTCAATACCGGATTTGACCGGAATTCACACACTCCTGAAAATATATTATTGAAATTATTTCACGAAAATATCTATGCAGTCATTAACGGATGCGCCCGCTCATCGGGGAACATAAATCCGAATACCCGCATTATCCTTAACGATTATGATCTGCATTACGTTATTGAAGGAGAAGGAGTACTGATTTTTGATAATGACAAAGTACATCTCAGGCAGCATGACGCAATCATTCTGCATCCGGGACAGCACTTTTATGTAAAAAACCTTTCCGCTCATTTCGACCGCTACTATATTCATTTTGATCTGTATCACACCGCAAAACGCCGCTTGTACGATCAAAGAAATTGCGACCCGCCGCCTCCGAAACTGATTAAAGAACCTTTCCATCCGGCATCTAAAAATTTTTCTAACCATCCAGATTTTCCGCAGATGCTCGCTGCAATAATCAGAGAATTCCATGATTTTCCGGCCCCTGCACGTTTATTCAGGACTAATGTACTGCTCAATAATTTTATCCAGCGTTTTTTAAACTGTACTTCCCATGTATCTGAAAACCATATTCACAAAACGAATGCACATCTTCGGAAACTTATTGGTCAGGCACGCATGTATCTCGAGCAATATTATCACAAGAAAATAAATATCCGCACTCTTTCTTCACGTTTAGGTCTCAGTACAAATTATTTTATAAATATTTTTAAAGATATTAATGGTAAAACACCATATGATTTTTTACAAAATATAAGAATTGAAAATGCAAAAATTATGCTTATAGAAGGATCAAAGTCCATTCAATCGATTGCTGTTGAGAACGGCTTTGGGAATCAGCAGCATTTCAGCTCATATTTCAAACGCTGTACCGGTCTTACACCCGGAAAATATTCTGCATGTATCTCTAATCAGTATCAGATCTTAAATAGTGATTTTCTATAAAACAATCGTTACATTCTAAAAGAAATTAAATGAAAAATCATATATAATACCTGATGAAAGACCGGGATCTGAATACAGACTGTCAGCAGAATTTTAACTAAAATAGAGTTTTTCAGTGAGGATTAAAATGAATAAAATTCTTTTTTTTGCATACTCATTACTTTTCCTGACGCGGTACATCAGCGCAATACCGGATTGGATTACACAGTCAGATCTTACTATCAGGAAAAATGTACAATCAGCGACAAACTTTATAGTTACAATCCCTGATCCCCAAAACAAAAACATTCTTTCAGCTGCCGCGTTCGGATTATCGGTTACGAATAGTCCTGCGGGAAATGCGGCCGCAATTCAAAATGCTATCAACGCATGTAAAGAGCGAGGTATCACAGAACTGTTACTGCCTCCGGGACAATTCAAAATAGGCCGTCTTGAGGGAAATCCGAATGAAGATCTAATTACTAAATCCTCAAACTACAGCCATTATACCGGACGGATTTATCAGATAAAAATCATCGGGATGACAAATTTTATTTTTAACGGACAAAACGCTGAATTAATTTTTAGCGATCTGCCCGGAATTCCATCTGATAAAAGCCGGCTGGGCGCATATATAATAATTAAAGACTGCAGCAAGGTATTTATAAAAAATTTAGTGCTCGACTGGGATTGGGAAAATCATCCTCTGTATTTTTATGGTGAAATTTCACAAATTGATCAGGAATTATCCACGATAGATTATAGTTTAAAAGGGACCTTTTTCCCGGAGGATCTGCAGGTAGAGATTATGCGCGAATGGGATCCGGTAAAAAAAGCAAGACGGCCGGATATTTTTTCGCTTGCTATGGGAAATGTAAAGAATCACAAATTAATTAATTCCCGGACAATACGGTTCGCTATGGGAAAAAACGAGAATGTTACCGGCGCCGGACACGGACAATGGGGAATGTTTAAAGCAAAAACAAAATGGAAACCTCAGGGATTTAACATTGATATAAATCAAAATTTAACACTTTCAAATATTCATATTTACGGCACACCCCAAAACGCTGTCTGGGCACGCCAAAATAAAAATTTACGCATTACCGGTTGCGTTATCGGTCCGCGGCCAGGAACAGAACAAATTGCCACCTGCAATGGCGCACTGGAAATCCACAACCATTTCGGCGGATTCATTCTTGAGAATTGCGAAATCTCATATCCTCTTGATGATGTCCTTCATTTCAGCGATTTCTTTCTTCCGGGGAGTGTTAAAAAAATCAATGATCATAAAATGGAAGTCGGCGGTCTCATGTATTTTCAATCCGCAGACACTTTTATAAAAAATTCCACACTCGAATTCCGGACAGCTGATTATGAACCAATCGGATTTACCGCAAAGATTGCGGATTATTTCTGGACAATGGTAGAAGGCAAAGGGCAGGCAAAGCATTTTGTCACTATTACTACAAAAGAAAAACTGCCCCGGGATATGAAACCTGACACACTCCTCTTCAATACATCCTACGGAATAGGCGGATATATTATCAGAAATAATAAAATATCTCACGGTCTCTGTCATGGTCTTTATGTGTGCATGGGCAATGGTCTTATTGAAAATAACGAAATCATCGGTACCGCTTACCCTGCATTGATGGTTCATTCCGTTATCCGGTGGGGACGCTGGCCCATGGGACATCCGCCTTCAAATGTGATTATCCGCGGAAACAAAATTGCTCAATGCAATACTGCGCTGCGGCAGCCTGCAGATGTTTTTATCGGCGGCGGCCGCGATCCACAGGGCGGTACATATCAACCTGTTGAATACCCTGTTGCTCAGAATATTATTCTCGAGAAAAACATTATTGAAGGTACTCCATGGCAGGCTGTTACCGCATGGTCGTGCAGTAATGTATTACTTATTAATAATGTTATCCGCGATCCCAACAATGTGTCCAGTCCCGAAGGGAGAAAAGGGACAATTTTCATTCAGAATGCATCACAGGTCTATATCGCAGGCAATGAACGTAAAATAATTTCGGGCCGCCCCCTTGATGACGGAATAAGTATAAGCGAACACAACTCAAAAAACATTGTTATCGGGGAAAACAAAGGGTTCGGTAATTTAAATCCTGACGGGAATGAAGTTAAAATGAAATATCTGCGCACATTCCCTCCCGGTTCCGTCATCATAAAAGGTGACGGCAGTGCTGCTCTCACAGCTGACGGCAATAAACTGCTTGTTCGTGTCGGCAAATACAGTGTTTCATTTAATAAAGAAAAAGCATGGACAATTGAATCAATTAATTTTTCGGATACCCCGCTTTTATCCGGCATGCCGGGTAATCAGACACAGCTCTCGGAAAAAACTGAAAAAGGCATAAGTCCATTCATCGGATCAAGCGTTGGTGCACGCGGGGAAGAACTGCTCGAAGCTGAGCTTATCGCCTGCGGACAAACCCATGAACTCGATGCTGGTCTGGATGTGCAAAATTGCGGTATTTTCACCTTGAAAAAAATATCACGGTTTGGTGCGTACGAACAAATATCCCATGTATCTGTCACTGAAAACGGCCTGAAAGAGGCCGTATATTTTAAAGTTATTTCGTCGACAGAACAAGTTAATTTCATATATGCTTTCGTACATAAATTCGAAAATGGTATGAAGCAATGGATTGCCGCAGATGTTAACGGAAAAATCCACAACGGCCGGCTTACCGATGATGATTCCTTCAGTATGCTGCTCGATCTGGGCTGGACTTCGCTGTATAATCCGGAAAACAGGACTGCTGCAATTATCTCCTATCCTGAAAACTACAAAGGCTGGCCTACTATGAAAAATTCCTTTTGGAACCGCAGAAATGAAAAAATATTATATTTCAAAGTTGACCCAAAAAAAAATCCCGGGGATGAATTCGGATATGAATTAACTTTTCAGGCATTTATTTCAGATGAGACAATGTGGAAGAGTGAAGCGGCTGAACGCGTCCGGAAAACCTTTGCAGAATACAGATCACGAAAACCATACCTGTACACGACATCACTGCCTGACAGTGCATTCATTATACCCGGTTCAGAAACATCCGGTGTAAACAAGAGTATTCAGGCAACAACCCAAAAATCTGAAGGATTAAATATTAATAAAAAATATCCGCCTGCATGGCAAATCCTGAAGGGTTCCGGCCATGCAGCCGTCAGCAACAACGGGCAAATGATTACCATTTCAGTTGAAAACTATACTGTCGATCTATCAGCATCAAAATCATGGACTATCCTCCAGGCCGGTTATGACGGACGGCCTCTTCTTATTAATTCCGGACATCACCAGGCAGTAATTTTTGAAAAAGTTAACGCGGGAACAGACCCATTCATAGGGACCGGCCACCGTCCTGAAGAAATTCTTGATATTAAGCTCATTGGAAACGGGCAACCCTATGATGTAGAACCAGGCATGGAGATATCCGACTGCGGCAATATCGCGTTTCGCAGACACACCAGGATCGGTCCTTTTGAGCAAGTATCACACATTGTTATCAGTTCGGAAGGCATCCGCGAATCCTGCTGGTTTACTGTAACAGGAGATACTTCAAAAACAGAATACATGTACCCGTTTATGCATATCTTTGATAATTCAATGAATAAGTGGATTGCCCGTGACGCAGAAGGAAACATCAGCCAGGGAGAACTCACGGATGACAACTCATTTACAATGAAAAAAGACATTCTGTGGACTGCTGTATATTCCGCCGATATGGAATTAGCAGTTATTCTGGTGTACCCTGAAGCTTATAGCGGATGGCCATCGTTTAAAAATGCATGGTGGAACCGGAAAACAGACAATAAACTTTATTTTAAAGTAAATCCTGAAAGGCAGCCCGGAAAAGAATTCGGGTATGAAATTATAGTCCAGGGATATAATACTGGTGAAAAAAAATGGAAGGAAGAGGCCGTAAAACGGGCGGATAGTGTGATTAAAAAATTCTAAGAAATGATTTTTTTAAGAACACGCCTCATTATACTCTAGAAATGCGCGGATTTTACAACAAAATACGCCTAAAATACATTGCTTTTTTTAATATTATGCGTTATAATTATCCTGTAATCATTAATTACAGGATTGTGTTACCCATATGCTTGACTTCGGCACTGAAAAACCATGTACAATGCCCCCGGCACTTATCCAGTCAATTTTCCAATTCGTCAGTGTGTGCGATGTTATCCATCACATTCCGTTCGATGCTCCGCCTCAGACAAATCCCGATCAGCATCTCATTCATATAATTAACGGCCGCGGTTCTTTTACCTGTGCACACTGCACATACCCGATAGCCGGTGGAACTGTAATATCGGTTAAACCGTTTACAGAATTTACCATTTCCTGCTCGGCTCCCTTCCGTATGATTAACATTCACTATCGTTTATGGCTAAAAGATAAACAACCCGTTACCGCTTGGGCACATCTTCCCATCCTTTTTAATCCGGAATATTTTCCCACAATCGTACCAATACTTGAAAAAACCGCAGTGAGTTCGGGAAAAAACTACCCCCAATGCGCCTCCCTCGCCTGCGGGATTGTATACACGCATTATTCGCAGACACGGCTGCTTGAGCCGAAAAAAAATATCCGAAGCGATTTACTCCGCGTATATGAATACTTATGCGACCCTGATCGCACTGTGTTCTGCGCAGACGATCTTGCCGCACTCAGCGGAATGAGTATCAGTCAAATCAACCGGCTTTTCAGAAAGATATTTCATACCAGTCCCCGATCTTTTTGGGAACAAAAACGTTTAACGTACATTTTATCCGATATGCGTACCGGCAGTATGCATATCAATGAGATCACCGACAAGTACCGCTTTACAGACACTGCGCATTTTTCCAAATGGTTTAAAAAACATACCGGCAGTTCACCGGCACAATATCAGAAAAAATCGGAGGCTATCCTGTGAAAACAAAATATTCGTATAAAGGAAAAGAAATCTTTCCGGTAATTGAAGTGTATCACGATGTAATGCCCTATCTCGGCGGCATAAGTATGCGCGATTTTTTTCTTGACAAGAAAAAATGCGCCGATGCTCAGAAAGCCGGGCGCGAAAAAATAGAAAAATACTTCGGTAAAACCGGACCAAACCGTGCGGTTTCAGGCCCACCGCTCTCCTATTGCCATCTTTCGTGTCTTGGCGCTGAAATCGATTACCCTGTAGAAGCAGATCCGAATGTCAGGCATCTCTTCACGGACATACACGAAGCACTTGATCGGATACAGGAACTAAAAAGCGTAAATTTTGATACGCAGCCGATAACCGCACGTTACAAAGAAATCAACACATATTTACAGAAGACATTTCCTGATCAGCAAATCTCTCTTCTCAGCGGTTTCGGCGCACAAGGCCCGCTCACAAGTGCAGTTCTGCTGCGCGGACAGGATTTTATTCTCGATGCAATAGATTACCCCGCTGAAACAAAAAAATTTCTCACACTGCTCACGGACAGCATCATTGCATTCCGGAAATATGTAAACGAAATGAACGGTCTTCCGGCGGTAAGCCCGGAAGGGAGCGGTCTATGTGATGATTTTGCAAGTTTATTTTCACCGGATATGTGGCCTGAGTTTGTGCTGCCGTACTGGAACCAGCTGTTATCGGGGCTTACCACGGGAAAAAATCGTACGGTTCATTGCGAAAACCTGTCTCCCGCCCACCTCACTCACCTTTCCGGTGCAAAAATTACCCATTATCAGCCTTCAGTATCTGACCTTCTTACAATTGAAAATGTGAAGGCAAATACAGGTATACCCTTTGACTGGCTGCTCTACTCGTACCGCATTACCGCAATGAACGATGAGGAAATCCAAAACTGGGTGGATACTGCAGTAAAGGCCGGTATTTCAATTATCCGGACACAATTCGGCGAATATACTGTTAAAGCAGAAAAACTCGACAGAATAAAATCGTTTCTAAAAGCTTTCGAGAAATACAGGGTTTAGATTCTTTCCCTCCAAAGCAGGTTTCGACGGTAATTCAGTGTGGCCTGAATTACCGGTTGCGAAACCCCTTCCGCGGCACTTATAGCAAGAAATGTTGCCTGCATACTTGACAAAAATAAAAAATTAAACTAAACTTAGTCTAGGATCATATATGATACAAGTCAATACCCACGAAGCAAAAAGCAGACTTTCAGCATTACTGGAAAAAGTTGAAAAAGAACACGAACATGTACGAATCTGCCGCAACGGCCGGCCTGTAGCCATGTTAGTTTCTCTGGATGAAGTTGCAATAGATCCCTTTATTCAACACGATGAACTACGCGGCATTATCTTTAACGAAAACCCTGATGAGCCTTTGACTGAAGATGAATGGCCCGGCGAATTAAGGTGACCATTGGTTATTCTTGATACTTGTGTTTTGCTGTGGCTTGCTGATCGGCAGGAATGTATTTCTGACCCTGCTCGATCAATTATCCGGCAGCAAGCCGGGGCGCTGCACATTTCCGCAATCAGTGCTTTTGAGATTGCCGTAAAATTTCATAGTAAAAAACTAAGCCTTCCCCTTCCTCCTCTGGACTGGTTTAAGAGGGCTGTTAAATTGCATGGCCTGCATGAAATCCCGGTCACTTCTGAACTGGCCGCGTTTTCAGCTGGACTTAACAAACGACATAATGACCCCTGCGATAGAATTATTATCGCTTCGGCTATTAAGTTCAATTGTCCTGTAATATCACCCGATCGAATTTTTGCAGAATATCCCGATGTTCAGACTATCTGGTAATTAAAATCGGAAATTGCGCTGCTTAAATTAGCCTCCGCCGATCCTCAACCCTGCAGGCTTTTCCTGAAGAAACAGGCAGCGTACCCTCTTCCAGAAGAGCGATAACCGGTGTAATGGTAATTAATGCGGCTATTTTGGTGCTTAAATTTAGAGAAATTGCCTGTTTATTACTGTGAGAATTTGGTAAACAGGAATCTGATCCTGCATGGATTGATCCGCAAAGTTCTGCCTGAACGGTCAACTGATCGCGCCCGTGTGTACGCTCAATGATCAGACGGTAATTGGTTCCAAGATATTTTTCCCCTCCCAGCACTTCTTCAATCTGACTTGGGAATACATTCACACCATTAATAATGAGCATATCGTCCGTACGTCCGGTAAAGCGGTCTATCCGCCGGTGAGTCCGACCGCACGGACAAGTCCCTGGGATAATCCGGGTAATATCCCTTGTCCGGTAACGGATAAGCGGCATCGCCTCTCTCCCAAGTGTAGTTACAACCAGCTCTCCGATGCTGCCCTCAGGCAGGACTTCACCGGTATCCGGATTAATTATTTCAATAAAAAAATTGTCTTCCTGAACGTGCATTCCGGTTTGAAAAATACATTCAAACCCGGTACCCGGCCCCCCGAATTCGCTCATACCGTAACAGTTAAATATTGGTATACCAAATAGCGCTTCTAATTTGTTCCGCATTAATTCCGTATGAGGCTCGGCACCGGTAACCGCTGCACGAAGTGTAAAATCACTGCTGCGATACCCTTCTTTGTGCATGACATACGACAGATGCTGAAGATATCCGGGTGTTGCGTGAATCACCGTAGTGTGCAGATCCTTCATGAGTTTGAGTTGCCGGATAGTATTTCCGGATCCTGAAGGAATAACCGCGGCTCCGATACGTTCCGCACCGCCGTGAAAAACCATTCCTCCGGTAAAAAGGCCGTAACTCATCATATTCTGTACGATATCACGGGAGCCAAGTCCGATTGATACAAGACATCGTGCCATAATTTCAGAGGAACGCATCACATCAGGCATACTCAGATACACTATTGTCGGCGTGCCGGTAGTGCCGCTTGACGCGTGTACACGGGTTACTTCACTCATCGGCACTGCAAGCAGTCCTTGGGGATACCATTCACGGAGGTCATTCTTTTCAGTAAACGGCAGCTTTGCAACCGAACTGATACTCCGAATCTCTTCAGATAAACCAAGACCGCAGTCACTCAGATGCTTCCGGTAAAAAGGCGAACGTAAAGCCTGAGTGATCTCCTGTTTTATTTTCTTTAATTGTATTTCTTCAAGCTGTTCTTTGGGTAACGTTTCAGCTTTTTTATCTTTGTATGAAATCTTTTCTTTGTCAGCGATAAAGTGATTCATATTACCTGAGACAGGGTTAAGCCGCGCCATGCAGCGCGATTCCTAATTCAAATGCCCGTAAATTCACTATCAGCATTTCGTGATGTTTTTGAGCAAAAACCTCGCGGATACTGCGCTCTACTGTATTTTTTTTTATCGGCAGTGCGCAAAGCGCTGCTCCTAAAAGCACCATATTATTCACTTTCCGGTTCCCCGCACTTTCCGCAGCCTGAAGAGTATCGATCACACACGCACGGGAATTTTTTTTTATACAGCGGATTACTGTATGCATATCCGGATAATCCGGTATATTCAGCACCGGTTCTGACCCGGAAATAATTATACCGTCCGGTTTCAACAGCTTCATATACCGCAGGCTTTCAAGAGGCTCCATACTTAAAATCATATCTGCTCCGCCGTGGGGAATAATATCAGAAGCAATATCAAGGTTTGATAGTCTCATATGCGCATGTACTACTCCTCCGCGCTGACTCATACCATGTACCTCGGATTGTCTGAAGTATAGACCTTCAATCAAAGCGGCGCGTGCGATAATAGATGCAATAGACAAAACTCCCTGTCCTCCGACACCGGCAAAAACAATATCAAAAGTAAGCTGTGCTTTTTTTTGTTTTTGCATTGTCACTATTTTTTTGCGGCCTCCTGCCGCTGGTGCGCCCGCTTATCCGACCTCCTGTCGGCGGGCTTATTTACGGCATCCTGCCGCTGGTGCGCCCGCTTATCCGACCTCCTGTCGGCGGGCTTATTTACGGCATCCTGCCGCTGACCGATCGGGCAAGGTCGGGAAAGAATGATAACTGAAAGACCGTTATACCTCGCCTCTTTTTCAATAATTTTTGCATTAATATCAATTGCCGATGGTTTTGTCTCAAGAACAAATGTATGCGTCGGTTCACAACCTACACTTAATGCAATTTGCATGAAACGGTTTGAAGACAGCATTGTTGGCTGACATCCGGTCATCGCTACATACCCGTTATCCAGAATGATCACGTTCATATTAACCTGCGAAACCGCGGCATCGATAAGACCGGTTATGCCGGAATGAAGAAATGTAGAATCGCCTATTACTCCAAAACTGTACCGGCAGCCAGCTTCGGCGGCGCCTTTGGCCATAGGAATCGATGCCCCCATACATACTATTGTTTCCATTGAAAAAAAAGGCGCTGATGCGCATAACGAGTAGCATCCGATATCCGCGCAGACCACTGTATCAGCGCCATGCAGGATTCCCCTATTAAGCTTCAGTAAGGCTTTATTGAGCGCCGAAAAAGAGTCGCTATGCGGACAGCCCTTACACAACTGAGGGGGGCGTTGCGGAATTGATGACACCTTGACCGTATCGGCGGCTGACTTCTGAATAGTAAGACCTAATGCGGTTCTCACGTGATCAGGGTTTAATTCTCCTGTCCTCGGTAACACACCGGAAAGTTTGCCGGTAATACGGTACGCCGATCCAATAAGAGATGTACATTGTTTCTCAATCAGCGGCATACCCTCTTCTATGACTAAAATTTCGCGTGCCGCCTTTGTCAGCAAATTAATTTTTTTTCCGGGAAACGGCATACTTCCGATATGGAGATGTGAAGGCAGTCCTTTCTTTCCGAACGCTTTCATATAATCAGAAATATTTTCTGCGTAGTAATTACGCCCGATACCGCTTGTAATGACCGCGAAGTCTTTCCTTTTTGTATTTATACGGAGCGTATTATAACTATTCTTTTCTGACCAATCCGACAGAGCGGATTGTTTTCCAATATGTGCATTATAGTTGATACGGGAAATTGACGGAAGCAGAAGCCATCCCTTTGATTTTGCTTTTTGAAAATTATTTTGTCTGCGCAGACGTGCATGAACGGAAACCGCAGACCGTGAATGCGCCACACGTGTAACAAGACGGACAATCACCGGAATTTTATATTTTTCTGATACAGAAAATGCCGAAATGGTCATTTCGTATGCTTCCTGCTGATTTGCCGGTTCAAGAAGAGCTGTCATGGCAAATTCTGCGTAATATCTTGAATCCTGTTCATTCTGACTTGAATGCATTGAGGGATCATCTGCAACCGCAAGCACAAGCCCGCCTTTTATCGCGCAAAGGGTTGAATTCATAAACGGATCGGCAGCGGCATTCAAGCCGACTTGTTTCATCGCTACAAGCGCACGTTTGCCGCAAAATGAAACACCGAGCGCTGATTCAAACGCGGTTTTTTCATTTGTACACCATTGTGCAGAAAATCCGCCTTCTGCCGACCGGCTCTTACAAAATGAAATAATCTCTGTAGACGGAGTTCCCGGATATCCAAAGCAGCATGAAACACCTGCATGGATTGCGCCTAATCCCAGCGCTTCATTACCGAGTAGAATTAATTTATTCAAAATTCCTGCAGGTGAGCTCAAAAGTTTTTATTAGACATGTCTATAGACAACTCATTAGACTCTATTTTTCCAGCAGATCCAATAAACTGTTTATTTGATAGTCCGGTAGAGGTTTTACAGAACCAGGCGGCGTATGCCCCCATACAGTATAACAGGTATCACAGCCCGCGCTTTCCCCGCACTGCATATCCATCGGCGAATCACCGACAAACAATGCGGAAGAAGGCGGCATTTCAAGCTGCGTGAGCGCCCATAATGCAGGCTCAGCATTCGGTTTATGCAGCTGTGTTGATTCAGGAGTACAGACTACTTCAAAAAATTTTAATATGTCAAAGTGTTTCATATATAATAAACATGTTTCACTCCGCCTTGATGTAACAACTGCAAGACGTGCACCCCGGTTTTTCAATCCCTCAAGTGCTTCTGCTGCGCCGTCAAAAAGCCGGAGATAATCTTTCCATATGGTTAGCTGATACTCCATATGCTTTTTCATAATATCTTCATAGTCTGCAGTAATATTACGAGGTATAAAATATTTTTCAAACTGCGCGCGAAGCGGCAGTCCGATATGACTTTTCAGCTCGTCATCAGAAATGGTAAGGTCGGCTGCGTACTTTAATGAATATTTAAAACACTGAATAATTAAATCAAATGTATCTATAAGTGTGCCGTCCAGATCGAATAAATATGTTGCATATTGGCGCATAACTTCTTTTATTTTACTATAGTAAACCGTAAATTTCCATTATGAATTCACACACATTTTGAATAGGTTTTGTCAAATGGTTACGCCAGTCAAGATCGGCTGTGTAGTACAAGTGTTCTTCTATTAAGCAAAGTGGAAGGGATTCGTAACTGGCAATGCAGAGTCGAGAATGTTAAATTTTCTATACATAAGCAGAAGGGTTATAACGTAGAATTATTCAGAGCGGCATCAAAAACAGAAAAACGGCAGGATGCCGCATTTTTGCTGTTTTTGCTGAGTGCAGCCGATGCCAGGACGGCATCGGCAAACGTCCGCCTGAATAATTTATGTTATAACCCTTCTACGATGTCTATAGAAAAAAATAAACCTCCGCCTGATTGCCAGTTACGAACCCCGTCCACGGTGCCCATTGAGAAAAGACCACCGGGTATAAAATCAGCGGAACAGCTTGAATGAGGGAGCCTGAAGTTCAACAGTGAGTTCTTTGGGAAAAAATGATTCGATTACAATGAAATCCGGATGCACGGGCTGAATAGGAAGAACATATAATCCCGGCTTAGTATATTCGGTCAGGTCAATTAAAAATTTTATATCCTTTTCAGGTCGAAAAATATCCGCATCAACAGAGAGCACCTTGACTGTAATATTAGACACGTGCACATATTCTAACGGGGGAATCTCAACCTTTGACGACAAGTTTGTAAATACCACGGAGTGAAATAATATATTTTTACGGATATATTTTGATCCTACGAAAATGGTAACCATAAATGTTTTATCACGCTCAAACTGAATGAGTGAACTATAATTTTTATTTATCGTTACTGCGCGGGTATAATCATTTTTTATATCATCGAGATACACAGGCTCTGTTCTTAAATTAATAATATCCTTTATGATAGTATTCGGCCCTTTAATAAGCATAGATGAGGGTATCACACGTGTTCCCCGAACAGAGTATTCCCCGCTTGGCTCATTTACCAGTTCGGGAACAACAGGGACAATTTTACTTCCTATTGCAGTAAGCTCTGCCGGAATCCGATCTGGTATCATGCGGGCGATTTTTACTTCGGGGGGTATATTGCCGGTAATAGCCGGAATTAACTGATGCTGCCCTATTGGTATACCCTTAAAGGATATTACCGCGGAAAGCAAATTTACATCAATGCTGTCCAGATGAGACTCTTTCCCTATCAGATAAATATTAATACTTGACGGTATATCATTTGCAAGCGCCCGGTTGGAAGGCTGATCCTGCACACGCAGCGGTATCGTCACCACTTTTTCAGACAAGCTCTGCATTTCTGTATAAGAAAATACAAGCACAGCTATTATCAGACTCACAATCTTGAATTTATAATTATGAAAAAAAACATTAATTATTTTCTTTGTGTTTGTACTAAGAACAACAAATACTTTTGCTGACATCTGTTTTAAGCCTTACTTGTTTTTTTAACCAGCTCAGGTTTATTTGACTGAAAAATTTCGGTTAATCTGTTTGATAATTTTTTAGGTGTTAGTTCGGTAACAAGCTTGCCTTCACTTACCATAGTGATTTCTCCGCGCTCCTCACTGACTACGATAATTACCGCATCGGTCTGTTCACTCAGACCTAGTGCTGCCCGGTGACGGGTGCCGAATTTTTCGGAAATTGATTCTGAAGATGATAAATTCGGAATAAAACAGCCCGCTGCAAGTATACGATTTCTTCGTATCAGTATTGCTCCGTCGTGCATAGGAGAGTTTTTTTGAAAAATTGCGGTAATTAAACTTTTGTCTACATTTGCATCAATAATTATTCCGGATTGTACAAGCACCTGTAACCGGTCATTCCGTTCAAATACTATCAGTGCGCCTGTTTTTTTTGAAGACATCTCTTCCACGGAAGATGATACCGAATCTATAAGATTTTTTTCTATTCGCAGTATATGTCCCCAGAAAGTAGCATGACCAATTGTATAAAATGTTTTCCGGATTTCTGAAGGGAACAAAATAATCATCGCTATTAAACCGAGGCTGACAATTTGCCGGAGTATTGAATTGATTGTTACCAGCCCTAAGGATCCGGTAATAAATGTCAGTGCGATAACGATAAAAAAACCCTGTAGCACCGGAAGCGCCTGAGTTCTCACTAAGAGAAGAATGAGGAAATATATGAACACTGCGACAAGTAAGATGTCGACAATATTCCTGAACTGTATGTTTTGGAATGTGAAGAGAATATCCCTGAACAGCATTACTTTACTATATCTGTGTTATATACCATGCATTGTTGAAAACATTCAAATGCATGCCGCATTGCGAGAGGATTGTGCACCCGCACAATGTCTGCGCCATTTTGAATTGCAGCGAGATGAATCCCGATTGTGCCCGCAAGCCGGTCGTTTACATCTGCATGAGTGATATCACCTATTATCCGTTTCATTGATGCTCCGATTAAAAGCGGACACTCCAGATCTTTGAATTTCTGCAGATTTTTTATTATCGTAATATTATGATCGGCATTTTTCCCAAAACCAATACCCGGATCGAGAATTATTTTTGATTTTGGAATGCCGTATGAACTTATTTTACAATATATTTCTTTAAAAAAATCGTGAATTTCACTCACTACATCGGTATAATCCGGTTCGATCTGCATTGTTTTCGGGATTCCTTTCATATGCATAAGAATAATTTCAGAATTATATTCTTTACAAAGCCGGAACATTTTTTCACCGCTTGATTTTCCCGCGCTGATATCGTTAATAATAGACACACCTGTATCAAGCGCTTTTCGGGCAACTTCAGTTTTAACCGTATCGATTGACAGGGAGATATCGGGTACATGCATATTAAACCAATGGATTACCTTTTCAACTCTGCGCCATTCTTCATCTGCGCTTACCGAATCAGCGCCCGGCCGCGATGACTCTCCGCCGATATCGATTATCGATACTCCTGCCCTAACTGCATCTTCGCAGAATTTACTTAATTCACACTCCGTGAAGTATCTGCTTTGAGGATAGAAAGAATCCGGTGTACAGTTACATACTGCCATTATTCGCAGCGGCATAGCAAATTTCCTGTCCCTCGTACTCAATTGTAAGTTTATTTCCGGAATATGCCTCAGTCCTTCCTATTATCCGCGCCTGAATACCCCATTTTTCGGCAATCTGAATAACTTTGTCAGTAATACATTTCTCCGTATATAATTCCATCCGGTGTCCGCAGTTGAACACCTGAAACATTTCACGCATATCAGTATGCAGTGCTAATTCTTTAAATAAATGAGTAAAGGGGAACAAATTATTTTTTATGTAGTGTATATTGTTTGAAAATTTAAGACATTTTGTCTGCCCGCCGCCGGTACAATGAATGATGCCGCCTATGTGCTTCCGGCATGAAGAAAGTATTTCCGAAACCAGAGGCAAATAGGTTCGTGTGGGCGAAAGAATTGCCTGCCCCCAGGTAATTGGCGCTCCTTCCACCGGATCCTGTAACAGATGCCTGCCGGTATACACATATTCGTGCGGTGTCGCGGAGTCATACGTCTCGGGGTAACGTTCGGCGTAAATACGGCTGAAAATATCATGACGGGCAGAGGTGAGCCCATTCGAACCGATTCCGGAATTGTATTGTTTTTCCCATTTGGCCTGTCCGCCGGATTCAAAACCGATAATATCCATTCCTTGTACAATATTCGATGCATCAATAAAACTGGTTTTCTCTAATGATGCGCATACCGTAGAATCAACGATGACCGTACGGACAAGATCTCCTACATCAGCGGTTTCACCGCCGGCAAACTGTATTTGGGCGCCGAATGAATTAAGAAGCTGGATTGTTTCTTCGGTACCTTGTATTATTTCGGAAATAACCGCGCCGGGAATAATGTGTTTATTCCGTCCTATGGTGCTTGATACAATAAAATTACTGACTGCGCCAACGCATAAAAGATCGTCGATATTCATAATGAGGGCATCCTGCGCGATGCCCCGGAACACACTGATGTCTCCGGTTTCTTTCCAGTACATATACGCGAGTGAACTTTTTGTGCCGGCGCCATCCGAGTGCATGAGGAATACCCGTGCGGAATTGCCGCCGGGAATATCCGGCTGTGCTTTGCAAAATGCGCCGGGATACACACCACGGTCCAGTTTTTTAATAGCGCGGTGCACGTCTTCTTTCTCCGAAGACACTCCCCGATGTAAGTATTTATTTTTGTTCATTCTGAGTTCAACAGGATTTTAGCATGAATCAAAGCAATATTCCGCATATATAAATTCCCGCTGCTAGTAGTACCGGGGTAAATATTCTTCACAGCAAAATGGAAAGGCCAAGGATAATCTAAAACAACTTTTATTTTTTTCGACTTCTTCCCAATTAGCGTTCATTCGCGTCCATTAGCGGTTTTCTTATGGTTATAACCGCGAATAAACGCTAATGAACGCGAATATCCCTGGTGATCTCTGTGCCCTCGTAGGCTTTCTTAGTATATTCCAATGAGCAGCGGTGGGTTACATCCAATTATACTACTGAGTAGTAATCTTTTTGTCAGAGGAAAATACAGGCGGTTTCTGTGATATTTCGTGCCATGTTATAATATTAACGACGAAATAAGTTTTTGCAATTGATTAAATTAACTCTTTCGGAAGGCGAGATTTTGCGCAGAAACCACGCAATGCCTGAGTTTCATGGAATATTCTGAACATCTGTAATGAAAAAAATACAAATCGGATCACAGATACTTACCGAAACATCACCGGCGATGATAATTGCCGAACTATCAGCAAATCACAACGGTAATATTAAGAATGCCCTCGCATCAATCCGTGCGGCTAAACGGGCAGGGGCAGATGCAGTAAAACTTCAGACATACACAGCTGACACGCTCACGGTAAATTGTGAAAATCCCGATTTTAAAATCAAGCAAGGCATGGTCTGGGACGGAAAATATCTTTATCAACTCTATTCCGAGGCTTCGACGCCGCTTGAGTGGCATAAGGAGCTTTTCGCCGCAGCTGAGGCAGAAGGACTTATCTGCTTTTCAACTCCGTTTGACTTCGAAACCGCTGACTTCCTGGAAAACCTCAATGTCCCTGCATTTAAGATCGCCTCTTTTGAAATAACCGATATTCCTCTCATCCGGCATATTGCAAAAAAAAAGAAACCTGTAATCATTTCAACCGGTATTGCGGAAACCAGTGATATCGATCTTGCGGTACACACCTGCAGAAAATCCGGCAATGAACAGATAGTCCTTCTTAAATGCACCTCCGCATACCCCAGTCCTATTAACGAAATGAATCTTATTATGATCAAAGACCTTGCCGAACGATTTAACGTACTCAGCGGCCTTTCCGATCACACTATCAGCCCCTCAGTACCCGCAACCGCAGTTGTTCTCGGCGCAAAAATTATTGAAAAGCATTTCACAATCGACAAATCCATCGGCGGCCATGACATTTCTTTTTCACTTGATGAAAAGGAATTTACTCAAATGGTCACATGTATCCGGGAAGCGGAAATGGCTATCGGCCGGATTGATTATACACTTACAGAAAAACAAGTCAAAAGCAAAGAGTTATGCAGGTCGCTATACATTGTCCGCGACGTCAGGGAAGGTGAAATTATTTCAAATACTAATGTCCGTTCCATACGCCCCGGTTATGGACTGCATCCAAAATATCTTGACAGTATTATGGGAAAGCAGTTTGCTGCATCTGCGCCCAAAGGCACACGGGTCACTCCCGGAATAATAAGGGAGTTTCAAATCAGCAAAAAGAATTAAATTTGCAGAGATAAAAAACTTTCTGAGAATTTTACTGCCTCCCGGAATACGTTATCATCGAAAACCGGAACATCCCATAAAGATGACGAAGATCGCATGAAGAATTTGTTAAAAAAAAGAATATGCGGTGTATAACCGGAATAAAATGTTTTCAGTAAAAACAACAGCGGCTTTGAAACCTTACACATGCCGGCGTTTTTTTGAATATGCAAGACGCATGCTTCACCGGTGAATGTGCCGTCCGCAGCCGTAATATAATATTCACTGCATTCAGAACCACACACTGCGCACCCGGTAAAAACCGGGAACACACCGCACTCAAACAAAAGAGACAGTAAAAAAAAAGTTTTAACCCTGTCGAGATCACACTCGCTGACAGACCTCCTGGAAAGAATATATACGATTTTAAAAAGATTTTTTACGGGTACTGCCCGCAAAAGTAAATTCTGATACTGCAGTATCAGCGGAGGAAACACAAACCAGAAATCCGACCGGGAATTTCCATGAATTTTTTTGTATAAGTCAGCTTCTGAAAGAACATACCATGAATGCCGGACTGATAAAACTATTTTCAGCCAATTCGCCCCGGCGAGTGTTTTCCGCCTGACCGAGGACGGAGACCTGGAACCGAAAGAAGTACTGGTAATAATACCCAGTTCCCGCGTAAAAAGGAGAATTTTTTCATCATACTCTCTGAACTTTTCCCTGCGCAGGACTATCGCAATTGTTTTTATTTCCAAAGTTTTATAAATGATTTGGAGAATTATGTATAATCGCTGATTATTGTCAGTTACATTTTACGCGACGATAAAAATATAAACGGGTCATCCCGTATTTGCGTTCATCAGTTAATTCCACGCAGTTTTTTTCCAGGAACTGCGCATCGGGGACCGCTGAATGTTTACTGCACTCAAGGATCACACAGCTGCTGTCTTTAATCAGCTGCATGTTAATGCATGCGCCAAATGCTTTCAGCGCACTATCCGTCTGATACGGCGGATCTATGAAGATAAAATCAAATTTTTTTTTTAACCGTACAAGTTTGCCCAGACCTGACATGAAATGCCCGTGAAAAACACTGAATTGAGATTCGCAATTGGCGAATTTCATGATATTTTCTTTAAGACAGCGGCATAATAAATCATCTTTCTCTATAAAAGAGACATGCGCTGCCCCTCGTGAAAAAGCTTCAAAACCAATTGATCCGCTGCCTGCGAATAAATCAAGGAATTGACTGTCCGGAAGGCGGTCAGCAATAATATTAAACAGTGCCTTTTTTACTACGGATGATGTCGGCCGGATAGTGTCTCTGCTGATGAACTGGAGATTTTTTCTTTTTAATGAACCTGCGCTGATTTTCAATAGTAACTTTTATATATCGAGATTGGTGACTTCCTTTGCATATTTGTAAATGAAATCCTTCCGGGGCGCAACATCATCGCCCATAAGAATCGTAAACATTTCATCGGCTGCTACAAAGTCTTCGGAAGCAATTTTAATAATATTCCGCGTTTCGGGATTCATGGTCGTTTCCCACAGCTGATCAGGATTCATTTCTCCGAGTCCTTTATATCTCTGAATTGAGGGCTGCACGTCGGGAAAATCATTTTTAACTGCCAGATCGCGTTCAGGGTCGGTAAAGGCATATTTTATTTTTTTTCCATGCCAGATTTTATACAGCGGGGGCATTGCAAGGAACACATTTCCTTTTTCAACCAGTGCCGTCATATATCTGAAGAAAAAAGTAAGCAGAAGTGTCCGGATGTGGGAACCATCAACATCAGCATCAGCCATAATAATTATTTTTCCGTAGCGCAGCTTTGAGATATCAAAGTCATCGCCGATTCCTGCGCCGAGAGCAGCAATAATCGGGTGCAGTTTATCATTTTCAAGTACTTTATTAAGCCTGGTTTTTTCTACATTCAGCATCTTGCCCCACAGGGACAAAATTGCCTGAAAACGTCTGTTCCTGCCCATTTTTGCACTGCCGCCGGCAGAATCTCCTTCAACGAGATACAATTCAGTGAGTGCAGGATCCCGTTCAGAACAGTCCGCAAGTTTACCCGGAAGTGATTCATTTGAAAGCGCTGTTTTTCTGCGGGTTAACTCTCTTGCTTTACGCGCGGCTTCCCGCGCTGCGGCAGCCTGCATTGCTTTTTGAAGAATAGCTTTACCGTGCTGGGGGAATTGATCAAAATACTCGGATAATTTTTTTTCTACGACTTCGCGTACAATACCATGTATATGAGAACTTCCGATTTTTGTTTTTGTCTGTCCGTCGAATTGGGGATCGGGCATTTTAATTGATACTACTGCAGTCAAACCTTCACGGGCGTCTTCAGATGTCACCGCGAGTTTATTTTTTTTATCTAATTCGTATTTTTTTACATATTCTGTAAATACCCTGCTTAGCCCGCTGCGGAAACCGCTTACATGAGTGCCGCCGTCTGTGGTACTTATGTTATTTACATAGCTGTAGACAAGCTCATTATAGTTTTCATTATATTCCAGTGCAATTTCGGTAGTAATATCATTTTCTTCGTGGAGGAAATAGATTGGTTTTTCGTGTATTGGTTTTTTGCCTTTATTGAGAAGCTCAACGAAAGAGACTATACCGCCTTCAAACTTAAAAATGTGAAATTTCTCCTCCTCCAGGCGACGGTCATGAATTTCGATGGTAACACCCTTATTGAGAAACGCGAGTTCTCTAAGACGTTTCGATAATGTGTCGAAATGAAAGTCAACAGTTTCGAAGATTTCTCTGTCGGCGATAAACTCGACACAGGTACCGGTTTCAGATGATTCACCAACACATTGAACCGGTTTTTTTACTTCTCCGCGGACTAATTCGATACAATGTATTTTCCCCTGACGCTTGACTGTTACTTTCATCCACTCAGAAAGAGCATTTACACATGACACACCAACCCCGTGCAGACCACCGGATACCTTGTAACTGTTTCTTTCAAATTTGCCGCCAGCATGCAGTTTTGTCAGTACTATTTCAAGAGCTGAAACATTATACTTGGGATGCGGATCTACGGGAATACCGCGTCCATTGTCTTCTATACTGATTATATTATCTTTTTTTATTTGTACATTGATATGAGTGCAGTATCCCGCAAGCGCCTCGTCAATACTGTTATCAATAACCTCATACACGCAGTGGTGCAACCCGTTTACATCAGTTGAACCGATATACATCCCCGGCCTCTTCCGGACTGCGCTAAGCCCCTCGAGTACCTGTATTTGTTCTGATTCATAGTCAGACATTTTTATTATCCTGATTGAATATGATCGACACGGTAATAAAGAAAAACTCTATTTCTTTTCAAGCCAATTGCTTTTTGGATTGCCGGAAATTACAAAGCATTTAAGCAGAAGGTTTTTTTCATCGAATACTATTATTTCCTTATTGCGTGATATTGTTATTTTTACCGGTCTATTGCAATATTTTGCCGGGAGATTTACCAGAACAGGAATTTTGTTAATACGTCCTAAAGCAATATTGGCAAATTTATTTGTAGATCGTGTTACCTGGTCAAATGTTTTACACAGATCAAAAACTTCTTTCCGGTAATCTTCCGCATTTTTAAGCATGCGAGTCTGTATTTTTGACGATGCAGCTTCACGGCGTTTACCACCGCGTGAGAGTTTAATGGCATGTGTAACTGTATGACGGTTGTTGTTTACCTGCACCCTGAATTTAATGCCCCTGGTGTCACGGAACACATCGATCCGCACCGGGTATAAAGCGCCGGGGTGTATATCCGCCTGGGTAAGCGTAACGCCCGTCGTTTTATTTTTTATGTAATCTTTATACAGAGCTAATTTTTTTTCTTTTGAAAAGTAGGTATTAAAACGCGCGGTAAACTGCTGCTCGCAATGCGTTTTCTCATAGAGGGATAGCAAAAAATTTTCATGCGCAACGTTTGTAATCATGGGGACGAAAAACAGATGTGTGCCGATAATCAGGAAAAAAAATTCATGTGTATAACCTTTTTTCCGGTCACTTACCTTCAGTAAACGAAGATCGGAAAAAGTAAAAATCCATTTTTTAAAAAGAGCGATAGGACTGTATTTTATGGTGACATGGAAATTATCAGGAAAATGTTTTATGTAACTGTCAATTTTATAATTCTTTAATAGTTTTAAAAAATCGCCCTTATTGAGGAGAATGCCATTAGTATTAATTTCATGATTTGGAAAAGCCCCGGCATACCCCGGGTTTGAAAGATGTGCAATTTCCGCGACACCATGCTCAAAATATTTCACATTCTGTGAATGTTCTTTTTCCAGTATGACTGAAATGTCTTCTCTTGAATCGCCGGCCATTTCCTGTATTGTAATATAGAGTTGAATTTAGTGCAAATTTTATGATACAATACTCCTGGTGGCTGCAATCAATCTCATTTCATGGAATATTAACGGTCTGCGCGCAGTCATTAATAAGAATTTCCTGTCATTTTGCGCTGAATTTTCACCGGATATTCTATGTCTTCAGGAAATAAAACTTCAGGAAAGTCAAATACCATCTGTCCTTCACGAAGATACCGGTTTATCCGGTTATCATAAATACTGGGCTTTTGCAGAGAAAAAAGGATACTCCGGCACCGCAGTATTCAGTAAAATCAAACCCATTTCAATTCAGGTCGGGCTCGGCAACAAGGATTTTGACGCGGAAGGCAGAACTCTTACTGCTGAATTTAATGATTTTTTTCTGATAAATACCTATTTCCCTAACGCGCAACCTAATCTTGTCCGGCTTGATTTTAAAAAGGCTTATAACGCGAGCATCCTTGCACATCTGATCAATCTTAAAAAAAAAAAAAAATGTAATTCTCACCGGAGATCTTAATGTTGCGCATGAACCGATTGATCTCACCCACCCTGCACAAAATGCCATGAATCCGGGATTTTACATCGAAGAACGCCAATGGTTCACCAGACTCCTCTCGTCAGGATTCACAGATACATTCCGCGCGGCAAATCCAGGCCTGCCGGACTGCTACACGTGGTGGACCTATCGCGGCGGGGCAAGGGAACGTAATGTGGGATGGAGGATTGACTATGTGGTGTGCAGCAGTGCATTTTTACCATCTCTCTCCAAACCCGCCATATATCCGGAGGTCTTCGGCTCTGACCATTGTCCGGTCGGTATAACAATCCTCCCATCAGCAAAATAACATTGACATCTTTACGTGAGATTTTTCTGGTATCTACGCCCATAGGAAATATCGATGATATATCAAAGCGAGCTGTGTGCGTATTAACACAAGCCGATGCAATTATCGCCGAGGATTACAGGAATGCAGTAAAATTATTAAACCGGCTGTCAATTCCTGTATCTGACAAAACCATTTACGAAATAAATGAACACAATGAACGAAAAGAGTCTACCTCTCTGGTAGAAAAACTATTATTTACACACAAAACAGCAGTTCTTATTTCCGACTCCGGTACTCCGGTAATTGCAGACCCGGGCTGGCTCTTTACAAAAACAGCGCGAAGCTACGGAATAACAATACGGCATGTTCCGGGCGGAAATTCTGTTATCGGCTCATTACAGATATCAGGGCTTCCGGCAGATAATTTTTATTATGCCGGGTTTCTTCCCCGCCGGGAAGATGAACGCCGCCAAAAGCTCCGTGAAATCAGATATATTCCGAGTACAATAATAATAATGGAAACACCTTACCGGCTTCGTCCTCTGCTGCAAAGCATAAATAAAACCTTTCCTCCCGAAAAGCCAATCGCGATCAGTTTCGATATTACCGGAACACAGGAATCACTTTTTACCGGCACCATCCGTGAAGCGGCAGCAAAATACTCAGACAACTTCAAAGGAAAATTAAATTTTGTACTGATGATAGACAATACCGGGTCATCATTTCGCAGACATTAATTTTTCAGGTTTTGAGAATAATTAAAATATAAAGAAATAATCCGAACCGGGCACCGGAGTGTATATTATGAATTAGCGGCGCAGGGATTTGAACCCCGGACCCGAGGATTATGATTCCTCTGCTCTAACCAGCTGAGCTACGCCGCCATAAGTGTACACTTCCCACTTAAAAACGTTGTTATTATATCATGCCCGTTACTTTTTTTGGGGAATAACCACTATCTTCGATTACACACACGGCTTATAAATACCGACAAACTCAATTTGCGCCTGTGAAATGTTTCGGTCACCGAGAATCAGCGCGACAGATGTTCTGAAGCTTTTTTTTAGCCAAGTGGGAGGATTTTGCAGCCGGGTATGGTATAATTTATCCGTGAAAATGATTAAAAAACCGGTATTCATCTATTCCGCAACAATTGCAGGACTCATCCTGCTCTTTCTGGATCTGCATATAGCGCACTCCGATGGTTTTCTCAAATCTGTTCTGACTAAGGATATGCTTACGCTCAGCGCGTTATATGCGTTACGCGGTTTTCTTTCAATGGTCAGTACGGTAAATGTTTCCGTCGGCTTTGCCGGCGCTTCAGTTGGTCAATTACTCAGTCCATTGGTCGATATTGTCGACAAAGGAATAAACTTTTTTGTAGTAAGTAACGCAATTTTAGCTTTTATGGTCATCGTATTGACGGTGTGCAAATCGGTAATTTTCAAAGTTTTACTGCTCGCTGCTGTTGCTGCCGCCGTAATTAAAAAATCACGTAAAATCGGGATTAGATTAAGCCTCCTTTTTTTAATGTTAAACCCCGGACTCCCTGCATATGTGATGTTCACCGAACTCATCTACCGGTATGCGATACCCGATAACAGCGCAATTTTAAATGAAAAAGTTACCAATTTAAAAAACAGTTTTTCTGAATTTTCCCAGGCACAGGGCGCCCGGGCGAATGCTTCAGGCTTAGGAAAGGTTTTAAGCAGTTTAATAAACGAATCTATTTCCGGAGTGCTGGAAATACTGCTCACCTTCTTTGCGTCAATGATGTTATTGTTTTTTGTTTTACCGATAGGCACCTTTTACATAATGCGGATATCAGCACATGCGCTGATAAAACAAATTACCGATACTGCAGTTAATGATACGCCGACAAGTGATGATATTAAAGACGCGAAGAATAATGCTGCTTCGCAGCGAAATAACAAAAACCAGGTGAAATTTATAAGCCGGATATGAATTTTCCCTATTACGGGAAGACGCCTTCGGCTGGTGAAAAGAGTCGTTAGATTCTTTATCATAGACATCTACGCTAAAAACGTAGATAAATTTGTGTAATAAAGTTTATTTATTATACAGCGAGAGGACAGAGGACAGAGGACAGAGGACAGTTGGTACTTACATAATTTTAGTTAGTCTCTGGCTTCTGTACGCTGCCCGCTGATGACTGCCGACAAAGTCGGCTGCTGTCTTCTGGTGTCTAC
>Ga0180008_1000587_pt1 | contig 28948 bp, 25 predicted proteins | sample MM_PW_MetaG_FD_121121 | JGI IMG/M metagenome (GOLD analysis project Ga0180008, IMG submission 121121) | Groundwater microbial communities from the Aspo Hard Rock Laboratory (HRL) deep subsurface site, Sweden - MM_PW_MetaG | ecosystem: Environmental > Aquatic > Deep subsurface > Groundwater... | reverse complement strand
TCCTTCACCAATGCGTCTTGCGCCGAGTTGCGCGAGCAGTTGCTCAAGGTGCTTGGGTTTTTCAACTACCCCTTCGATGAGGCCCAGGCGCGGCAGTCTGTGCGCACCTTTCACTCGGCCATGGGCGCCATGGCTAAAGGCGTGCTCGGCAACCCGCGCTGGTTTGAGCAATTAGACGATAAACAGGCGGCCGGCCGCGAGCTGGATAACCCGCTGATGGCGAGCCGTTTACGCCCCGCGCAGCAGCGCCTGCTGAAACAGGCCTACCAGCAGTGTTATGCCGAGCAGCCGGTGTTTCGCCAGCGGGTGCATAGCCTGTTGCAGTTACCCCAGCCGCCGGCAGACAGCAAACGCCCGCCCAAGGCGCCGCTGGATGCCTTCACGCTGCAGGGCGAGTTCAGCGCCGCGCCGCTGTATGAGGCCTTCTACGCCCAGGCCGGATTTGCCGAGAGCATTGCTATTGAGGTCGCCGCTTTGCAGCCGCAGGGGCTAAATGGTTCGGCTCAGGTGCGCGAGTTCTGTGAGGCCTTGGTGCTGTTCTGGCCGTACTTTGATCGAGGCCTGCAAGAGCAGGGGCTGATGACCTTCAATACGGCGTTCAAGCAACTGACCGCGCGGCTGAACGCGGGCGGACAGGGCGTCCCCGCCGAGTTACTGGCCCCCTTTAGTCACTTGCTAATCGACGAATTTCAGGACATCTCGCCGCAGATCGTGCAGTGGCTGCAAGCCGTGCAGCGCGCTCAAAGCGGGCAGAGCAGCGCCGTCAGCTTGATGGCGATTGGTGATGACTGGCAGTCGATCTACGGTTGGCGCGGCAGTTCGCCGGAGCTGTTTATCGACTTCGACCGGCACTTTCCCGGTAAGGGCCGCGCCAAACACAGCGCCGTGCTGACGCTGGCCAATAACTACCGTTCGATTGAACCGATTATCCGCGACGCCGAAGCGCTGCTCGGCGGCGTGCGGCACAAACAGGCGAAAACCAGCCAGGCGATCAAGCCTGTGCAGCCGGGCGATCACGGTGTGCGGCTGATCCAGCGGTTTGACAGCAAGGCGCGTTTGCCGGAGCTGCTCAAACAGATTCAGCAGCAATGCGCGTATGCCGCTGAGCGCAATAGCCGTGAGCGCACTGCGGTGCTACTGCTCAGCCGACGCAACGAGCCGTTAAAAGCCATCACCGCGCAGCTGGACAAAAAGTTACCGGTTAAGGCTTACACCATTCACCGCGCCAAGGGCCTGCAGGCCGAAGTGGCGATCATCCTCGATGATTGCATGCCGCCCACGCCGCATCCGCTGCGCAACGCGCTGTATGCCTATTGCGGGTTCTTCAGCAACAGCTACGACCAGGCGATGCAGGACGAAAGTCTGCGCCTGGCTTATGTGGCGGTCACGCGCGGCGTCAGCCGGGTGTTCTGGTATTGCCAGAAAACCCAGGGCGCAACGCAAGTCTTGGCGCGGCGGAGCTGATTGCGACCCTTAACAGTCGCTGCGGCTGGCCGTTAAGGATCGCGAGGCGTAAGCGTGGCTGTTTACCAGAGGGCTGGTGAACGTTGCGTTATCGGGTGGTTATCCATGTTCCTGGCCTTCGCCGCGCCGGTCAGTTTTCAGCGGTTCACGCACAGATTTTCAGGTGATGAGTAAATCGTTGCGCATGGCTAAGAAGGCTGATCGTTGTTCAGCGGTAAACGGCAGCGTTGGACTTTCCACCACGTCGGCAGCAGCTTGCGCACAGCAGGTTGGTTGAAGCGGTCATCAATCAGGTAAACCACGCCTTGGTCTTTGACCGTGCGGATGACTCGCCCGGCGGCCTGTACGACTTTTTGCAGGCCGGGGTAGAGGTAGGTGTAGTCGTAGCCATTGTTGCTGCCGAACATGATTTCCATGCGCTGTTTGATTTCTTCATTGACCGGATTGATCTGGGGCAGGCCGAGGGTGGCAATAAACGCCCCGATCAACCGATCCCCCGGCAGGTCGATCCCTTCGCCAAATGCGCCGCCCAATACGGCAAAGCCGATGCCACGACCCTTGCTGCAAAAACGCTCGAGAAAGGCTTGGCGTTCGCCTTCATCCATCTGCCGTGATTGCACCCACACCGGAATCTGCGGGTGGCTTGCGCGAAACGCATCCAGCACTGATTGCAGGTAGGCATAGCTGCTGAAGAACGCCAGGTAATTGCCCGGCCGCTCAGCAAACTGGCGCGCCATTAATGCCGCAATCGGGTCCAATGAGAAGTCGCGATGGGCATAGCGGGTGGAGAGGTTGCTGACCGCTTGCACGTGCAGCTGCTCGGCACTGAAGGGCGACTCTACATCGATCCACGGGGTTTCTTCCGGCAGGCCCAGCAGGTCGGCGTAGAAGTGCGCCGGGCTCAGGGTGGCGGAAAACAGCGTGCAGCTGTGCGCATCCGCGAAGCGTGGCGCCAGGAATGGCGCGGGTACGATGTTGCGAATGCACAGGTTAGAAACAGACTGGCCGTTGTTGTCGTCACGGCTGATATCGAACAGTGAGTGCGGCCCAAAAGCCTCGGCCAGGCGGCAGAACAGCATGGCGTCGAGGTAAAAGTGCAGCAACTCAGTAGCATTGCCCGCCGGTTGCTCACTCAGGTGATCGGTGAGGGTGCTGACCGCTTTTTGCAGCGCCATGATGAACAGGTCAGGGGTGGTCGGGTAAACCTGATAGGCCACCTCTTGGTCACGCTCCAGCTGCCGCCAGTGCCGGCTGATGCGCTCCAGCGGGGCCTTCATCACGCTCGGTGCAATGCGCCTTACGGCCTCAAAGCGCAGTTGATTGAGTTCGGCGGTGTACATGCTGCGGGCCCGCTCAATCAGGTTATGGGCTTCATCCACCAGCAGGGTGATGCGCCATTCGTTGAGCAGGGTCAGGCCGTACAGCAGGCCGCCCATGTCGAAGTAGTAGTTGTAATCACAGACCACCACATCGGACCAACGGCAGAGTTCCTGGCTCAGGTAATAGGGGCAGATCTGATGGGCCAGGGCGGTTTTGCGCACGCTTTCATGGCTCAGCCATTGGCCTTCGAGTGCCGCCTTACGCGCCTCTGGCAAACGGTCGTAGAAGCCTTTGGCCAAGGGGCATGAGTCGCCATGGCAGGCTTTGTCCGGGTGCTCGCACGCTTTGTCTCGGGCTACATGTTCCAGCACCCGCAGCGGCATGGCCTCTTCCTGGCTACGCAGGGTGGCCAGGGCATCCAAAGCCAGGCGCCGGCCGGGTGTTTTCGCGGTGAGAAAGAACAGCCGGTCCAGCTCCTGTTCGGGAAACGCCTTGAGCTGCGGAAACAGGGTGCCGAGGGTTTTACCGATGCCGGTGGTGGCCTGAGCCATCAGGCAGTGGCCATCGCGCGCGGCGCGGTAGACGGTGTTGGCCAACTGGCGCTGGCCACTGCGAAACTCGGCATGAGGAAAGCGCAGGCGTTTTAGCGCCTCATCACGCAGGCGGCGGTGTTCGCGCTCGTATTCGGCCCAGTGGATATAGCGGCTGCATTGCAGCTCAAAAAACTCGCGCAACTCATCAGCACTGAGCGTCAGGTGAAAGGCTGTTTCATGCTGGGTGATGACGTTGAAGTAGACCACCGCCAAGTTGATCTCCGCCATGTCGCGCTCGCGGCACAGCAGCCAGCCGTAGACCTTGGCCTGCGCCCAATGCAGCAAACGGTGGTTCTCGGGGATACGGCTGATATCGCCGCGGTGGGTTTTGATTTCCTCAAGCCGGTTTTCATCCGGGTCGTAGCCGTCTGCCCGGCCGCGCACGTGCAAACCTTGGTAGTCGCCACTGAGCGGCAGCTCGGCGTAATAGCTTGGGCCGCGCCTAGCCACCACGATGGCGTGGCCGGTCATGCCTTCCTGGGCGGTCGGTGAGGGGGTGAAGCGCAAATCCAGGTCACCGACTTTGGCGGTGAATTCGCACAGCGCGCGCACGGCGACTTGGTAGTTCACGCGTCCGCCCACTGCACGTAACACACGTCCACCGGCATACCGTGTTCGGCGCAGAAGGCCAGCCAGCGGCGTTGGTTGTCTTGCAAGCGGTCGCCAGGGCCTTTGACCTCAATCATTCGGTAGCGCTGTTCGGCTGGCCACAGTTGAATCAGATCAGGCATGCCGGCCCGGTTGGCTTTGATATCGAGCAGCAAGCGCTTGAACCACGCCAGCAAGTGCGCGGCAGGCAGGCAGTCGAGGGCTTGCTCCAACAAGGCTGGATCGAGCGCTGCCCAGAATACGAACGGCGACTGGATGCCGAATTTGTCTGCGTAGTTCTGCCGGATCACCTGCTTATAGTGCGGCGTATCAAGGTGCGCCAAACACTCAGCAAAGACCTCGGCGCGGCGCGGGTGAAAGTCAGTACTGAACAGGTCAACCGGGCCGGTATGAAACGGATGGAAGAACGCCCCCGGCACTGGCGCGAAGATGGCCTTCCAGCACAGCAACCCGAACAAGCTACAGATCAGGCTGTTCTCGACATAGTGCACCGGCCCGTCAGGCTCGCTTAGGTGCGCTTTGACGGCGAACTCGACGCTCTGCGCTGCCGGTTTCGGCAAGCAGAGATCAATCCGCTGCGGCGCGACAACTTTGGCTTTATCCGGCTGTGGTTGTCCCAACTGGCGCGCCAGACGCACCAAGGCGCGTGCGACGGCTTGCGCTTCGGCATCGTTCTCCGGCGCGTGGGCCGCCTGCTTGGCCAGTGCGTAGGCCTGCGCTTGATGGCCCAGGCGCTCAAGCACGCGAATCTGCCGCAGCCGCGCGCCGACATAACGGCAGTCGGCATAAAAGGCCAAGGCACCGTCCAGATTGGCCTCGCGCTCCAACTGCTGGCCCATGCGAAACAGCAGTTTGTGCCGTCGCGCGGCCAGAAAGGGCGTGTCGCAGAGCAGGGCGCTGATCTGTTGCAGGACGTTATCGATCGGCTCGCCGGCCTCGAACTGTTCGCGGCTGCGTTGCAGCTGTAAGTAGCAGTCGACATCTGCGCGGTGGCGAAAGGCCCGCGAGTCAACACTCAGTGCCACAGGCTCGTAGCGGAAGATGCCGAGCTCAGCGAGCACGAACGCTGACCAGTCTTGACGCAGGTTGCCGAAAAACATCAAACGCAGGCGTTCACACAGGGCATCGACAGTCAGGCTAAGCACCTGATCCTCGCTGGCGGGGCACCACGTCGCGAAGTCGCGGGGCTCACTGTAAGTCTCGCGCAGTTGCTCCAGCAGCTCGCCTTTACTCAGCGTTTTTTGTTGCGCGCGCTCACCGAGGTGTTCGAGTACTTCATCCTTGCGCAGCAGGTTGAACAGCTCATCCAACGACAGCGCGGCGTCCTGTCGAACCCAGCCGGCGTCGAGCAGCGGCTTTGCCGCCAAGCGGCTGCAGCCGATCTCGGCATAGTCCAGCTTGCTCACACGAAAGTGCGAGCCCTTGCGCATGATCATGCGTACCAGCAACGCCTGGGCGGCTCTTGGCGCGGCTAAAAATTGCTGCAAGAAGGCGCACTCGGGCTCGCTCAGCAAGTCGGCATAGCGCTCTTGCAGCCAAGCCAACGCTTGACGGAAATTCGCCAGGTAATAAAAACGCGGGTCGTCTTGCAGCTGCATGGAGGTGCCGGTGGCTATGTGCATCATCAGGTATCAGCTGGTCATTCAGCGTGGACGGGTAGGGCGCAAGGTGTGGACGCAGAGTATGCCGCCTTTCAGCGCCGCACGCCTTGCAGGTGGCGAGAGCACGATGGGCATCGGTATTTTTGATGGCGATGTACTGCTGGTCAACCGCGCCATGCCGTGGCGACACCTTTATCAGACGACTGATTTAGGATGGCCGGCAGATCGTGTTGCAGATGGAGAATCCCGCCTTGCACCGCGCTACCTTCTGCAAGGTGACGAGTTGCTGATTTGCGCTGTGCTCAGGGTCATCTGAGTGGGATTAGCGGGTGGGAAGGGCAGATACGACTCGGGGCCCTAAGGGCCCCGATGCGTTTAACTTATGACAGCTTCATGGCGCTGTTGGCCGGCGCTGCTGCATCGTCCTCTTTATATGACGATTTGACTGCCAGCACGGCGATCAGTGAGATCGCCACTGTGCCCAGCAGGTAGATCGCCACGGGCTGCCAGCTGCCGTTGTAACGGCTAAGTAGCCAGGTCGCGATCAGCGGCGCGGTACCACCGGCCAATGCTGCACCCAATTGATAACCCAGGGTGATGCCGGTGTAGCGCACGCGAGTCGAGAAGATCTCTGAACTCATCGTGCCCAGCACGGCAGTGACCGGTGCCCAGAGGACACCGACGGCGACTACGGTCGCCAGAGTCAGAGCCCAGGTGGCTCTGGTATCGAGCAGCATAAAGTACGGCACGACCCACATCGCCATGAGCAGGATGCCGCTGATGTACACGGTTTTGCGACCGACCTTGTCGGACAACCAGCCCATGATCGGGATCATGATCGAGGCAACCGCGGCGCCGATCATTACGGCGGTCAGTACACTGCCCTTGGCGTAGTCCAGAGTGGTGACGGCATAACTGACTACGAAGGTCGAAAAAATATAGAACGGTGCGGTTTCAGCCACCTTAAGGCCCATGGCAATCAGCACCTCGCGCCAATGGTCACGCAAGGTTTCGACCAGCGGCATCTTGGCGACGTTTCCTGTCTCCTTGGCCTTCTTGAAGTCCGGTGTTTCATCCAGGCCGTGGCGAATCCACAGGCCAAGGAACACCAGGCCGGCACTGAGCAGGAACGGCACACGCCAGCCCCAGGACAGGAAGTCCTCCTCAGGCAGCATTGTCATCAGGCCCACGGCCATAGTCGCCAGCAGCATGCCCAAGGTGACCCCCACCTGCGGCACGCTACCGAACAGGCCTTTGCGCTTTTGCGGCGCGTATTCGTAGGCCAGCAGCAATGCACCTCCCCACTCGCCCCCAATACCTAGCCCCTGAATCACGCGCAAGCTGATCAGCAAGATCGGAGCCCACACCCCGATGTGATCATAGGTTGGCAAGCAACCGATCAGCACCGTGGCGCCGCCCATCAGTGACAAGGTGATGACGAGGGTTTTCTTGCGGCCGATGCGGTCGCCGATATGTGCAAACAACACGCCGCCGATTGGCCGAACGAAGAAGGTCAGGGAAAACGACAAATAGGACAGCAGCAGGCCAACGACTGGGTCGAAATTGGGAAAGAACAGCTTGTTGAAGACCAAGGCAGCGGCGGTGCCATAGAGAAAGTAGTCGAACCATTCGATCGAGCTGCCAGTCAGGCTGGCGACCAAGGCGCGGCGACGTCCCTCGGACGCGTTTGGAGTTGTGTTGGATTGCGTCATTTGAGTTCCCGTTTTTTAGTTTTATGTCGGTGAGCACTGTTAAAACAGCGCAAAAGAGCACCAGGTAGCCCCTGGCATTGCCGCTGATGCGCTTTTTAAGCGAATTTCAAGGGTTCATTGGCCTACGCGCAGGCCAATGAACGATGGCCTGCGGACGATTTCAAAGGCTGCATATGGGGCTAAATCCGCCGCCGAGAGCTGAATCGCATCATTGCAAGCAGCTGGCACCAAGCGCGGCAGCGCTATTGGTCGATTTGGCATGTGAACTCCTGCCTTATCAGCCCGTGTTTAATTACTCTTATGCTGGATTTGCCTGGAATGCGTCGTAGGCCAGTGAGGCGGCCGCTAGATCTTCCAATGCGGTACCCACAGCCTTAAAGACGGTGATTTCGTCGCGAGAGGTGCGGCCAGGATGTTGGCCGCGGCAGAGTTGCTCCAACGTCGCAGCAACCCGTTGTTCATTGAATGCACCACTTTCAATCGGCGCGAGAATGTCCCCGGCTTTGAGCAAGGCCTCGGTGGTATCAAGGAAAACCGTGCCTTTGCGCATGCATTCGTCATCGCTCTCGCGCATGGCCGGCGTGAAACCGCCGATCAAATCCAGGTGCACTCCCGGCTTCAGCCATTTGCCTTGGATCAGCGGCGCTGTCGACAACGTCGCGCAGGTGATGATGTCAGCTTCCTGCGCGGCGTCTTCTAGGCTGTTCACCGCGTGTGCATCTATGCCTTGCTCGCGCAGGTTGCCGACCAGCGTATCGGCGGACTCGCTGAGTCGATTCCAGACCAAAACACGTTCGATCGGCCGTACGCTGCGATACGCTTCGGGCAGCAGGCTGCCGACCCTGCCAGCGCCGACGACCAACAGCGTGCTTGAATCCGGGCGGCTCAACCATTTGGCCGCGAGTGCCGACGCCGCAGCAGTGCGTCGGGAGGTGATCACATCACCATCCAAAATCGCCAAGGGCGCGCCAGTTGCAGCGTCGTAAAGAATAAACACCGAATGCAGCCCAGGCAGGCCACGGGCGCTGTTGTTCGGGAAGATGGAGACCGTTTTAACGCCAAGGCGCTTTCCCGGCTGCCAGGCAGGCATCAGCAGAAGTATTCCACTGTCACTGGCGGTATTGCCGGATATGGCATGGTTATGCCGTAACGGAACCTCGCAGCCTTCCTTGAAAAAGTCTTCAAGTGTTTGAATCAGAATGTCGAAAGGCAGCTGAGCAGCTGTTTGGGTGTTGGTCAGGACGCGCATGCTATGCTCCACACAGGACCAGGATGTTTTACTTATCCTGCTTATTTTTTTCGTATGGGAAATTTTATATCGCAAAAGCAACATGCCCGTCCACTGCTTTGGCTCGACGGTTGCTGCGCGCTAATTACCTGCCATGACCTTAGAAAATCGCGAACCCGCTCCGGCGCTGCCTGCCCCAGAGCTCTCCAGCAGCGTGCTGGCAGCCAAACTTCGATTGCTCCGGCGCAATGCTGAGCTGACTCTTCAGCAGTTAAGCCGGCGCTGCGGGATCTCTGCGTCAGCGCTGTCGAAGATCGAAAATGGTCAGCTGTCACCGACTTACGAAAAGATTGCCGCACTGGCGCTGGGCCTGAATGTCGAGGTCGGGGAGCTTTTCAGTCCGACCGTCAAGGCCGCGCCTCTGGGCCGTCGAAGCGTCACCCGTCGACATCAAGGCGTAGCGCACCGTACCGATCAATACACCTATGAAATGTTGCACACGGACCTTGCGGATAAGCGCTTCATTCCACTGGTCACTACAGTGCGGGCGCATGACCGCGCTGAATTCACAAAACTGCTGAGTCATGACGGCGAAGAACTACTTTTTGTGCTGACCGGTGAAGTGATTCTGCACACAGAGGGGTACGAGCCTCTGCATATGAGCCCCGGGGACTCTTGTTATTTCGACAGTAGGATGGGGCACGCCTGCGTTTCTGGCACGGAAGAGGACGCAACCGTCTTGTGGGTCAGCTCCCATGCGAATATGCGTTAATGAGCCAGGGGCCTTGTGCTCGTTTCGACGCGTTGTCGACGGCAGCGTCTTCAAGACCGAAGGACGCTCAATCTGACTTACGTGCACTGGCTTTATCTGCCTAATCAAGCCATCAATTACTGATCAAGTGACACGGCCTGTGTCTATCTCATTGCCGCCGCGCTGATGAACTAACAGGACCCCAACCTGGAGAAATTCAAAATCGCCAGGGTGGGGCCGTGTCCAATCAGTCGGCAGTGGCGACTGTATCGCTCGGGCTCCAACCACCGCCCAGGGCTTTGTACAGTTGGATTTCCCGGTTCAGCTGAAGCAAGTGGTCGCTGAGCAGTTGGCGCTGGGAGGCGAAGAGTTCGCGCTGGGCATCGAGCACGGTGAAATAGGTGTCCACGCCTTCGTCGTAACGCTGGCGTGCCAGTTGATAGTAAGCCTGGTTGTTGTCGACCAGATCACTCTGTGCCTGCACCTGTTCGCCGAAGGTGCCGCGCGCCGCCAAGCCGTCTGCGACCTCGCGGAAGGCGACCTGGATGCTCTTCTCATACTGGGCGACGTTGATGTCCTTGAGCACCTCGGCGTAGTCCAGGTTGGCTTTGAGCCGCCCGGCGGTGAAGAGCGGGATGTTGATCCGTGGCGCAAAGCTCCACAGGCCGGAGCCACCTTCGAACAGGCCGTCCAACTCACTGCTGGCCGTCCCGGCGGCGCCCGTCAGGCTGATGCTGGGGAAGAACGCTGCCCGCGCCGCACCAATATTGGCGTTGGCGGCCAGCAGGCGGTGTTCCGCCGCGCGGATATCCGGCCGGCGCAACAGCAGGTCAGCCGGCAGGCCAGCGGAGAATTCGGCAAGCAACGCCATGTCGGGCTTGCCGCTCTCGGGCAAGTCCGTTGGGATGTCGCTGCCGAGCAGGAGGCGCAGGGCGTTGCCATCTTCGGCGATAAGCCGGGTGAACAGCGCCTTCTGGGTCCGCGCCTGATCAACCAGGGTGCGTGCCTGGCGTACGTCGAGTTCCGAGGCAGTGCCCACTTCGGCACTGGATGTGATCAGCCCCAGGCTCTTCCGGTAGCTTTCCAGGGTGGCCTCGGTCAGCTCCAGCTGGGTCTGGTTGCTGCGCCAGCTGAAGTAGGCCGTGGCCACATCGCCGACCAGGGCGATATGCACACTGCGCTGCGCCTCTGCGGTGGCCAGGTATTCCTCCAATGCGGCACGGCTGAGGCTGCGGATGCGGCCGAAGACGTCCAGCTCGTAGGCGACGCCAAGCGACGCCTGGTACTGGCTCTGGATTCCCGACTCGCCGGTCGGTGACAGGTCCGCCGGCAGGCGCTGGCGCTGACCGCCAGCACTGGCGTCGATCGTTGGGAACAGCTCGGAGCGCTGGATACGGTGCAGCGCTCGATAGGCCTCGACGTTAAGGGCGGCCTGGCGCAGGTCGCGGTTGTTGTGCAACGCCACGCCGATCAACTGGCGCAACGCCGGGTCGCGGAAGAACGCCTGCCAGCTCAGTTCGGCGGCACTGCTGCCGCTCCTCTGGGCCGTGCCATAAGCTGCACCTTGCGGCCAGGCGGCCGCAATGGGTGCCTCGGGGCGCTCATAGTCGGGAATCAGGCTGCAGCCGCCCAGCACCAGGGCCACCGCGAGGGTTAGAGGCTTGAGTCTCATTTCGACTCTCCTTCGGCCACGGCTGGCGCCTTCTTGAAGCCCTCGAACAATTTGACCACCACCACGTAGAACAGCGGCACGAAGAACACTGCGAGCACCGTGGCGGTGATCATCCCACCGACCACGCCGGTGGCGACCGAGTGCTGGCTGCCGGCACCGGCACCTGTGGCCAGTGCCATCGGCAGCACGCCGAAGGTGAAGGCCAGCGACGTCATGATGATCGGCCGCAAACGCAGCTTGGCGGCTTCGATGGCGGCTTGGGCCAGCGGCATGCCTTGCTTCTCGTAAAGCTCCTTAGCGAACTCGATGATCAGGATGGCGTTCTTCGCCGCCAGACCGACGGTGGTCATCAGGCCGATCTGGAAGTACACGTCAGCGTTCAGTTCGCGCCCCAGGGTGGCGATCACTGCGCCGAGGATGCCCAGTGGCACCACCAACATTACCGATACCGGCACCGACCAGCTCTCATAGAGGGCGGCCAGGCAGAGGAACACGATCAGCACGGTCAAGGCGTAGAGCATGGGTGCCTGGTCGCCGGTCTGGATTTCCTCGTAAGACAGGCCGGTATAACTCAAGCCGATGCCTGGTGGCAGCTGCTGCATGATCTCGGCAATGGCGATCATCGCGTCGCCGGTGCTGTAGCCGGGCATCGGCTCGCCGAGGATCTCCACCGAGGAAATGCCGCCGTAGCGTTCCAGCTTGGGCGAACCGAACACCCACTCGCCGCTGGCGAAGGCCGAGAACGGCACCATCTCACCGAGGGCATTGCGCACGTACCACTTGTCGAAGTCTTCTGGCGAGATGCGCGCCGTATCTTCGCCTTGGATGTAGACGCGCTTAACCCGTCCCGCGTCGATGAAGTCGTTGACGTACATCGAGCCCCAGGCCGCGGTCATGGTTTCGTTGATCGCCGCGATGCTGACCTGCAGCGCCCGCGCTTTCTCATCGTTAATGTTGACCTGGAACTGTGGCTCGTCGTCCTTGCCGTTGGGCCGCACCGCGCGCAGCTTCGGATGCTCGTTGGCCAGCTGCAGGAACTGATTACGTGCCTCCATCAGCGCCTCGTGGCCAAGGCTCGCACTGTCCTGAAGGTAAAGGTCGAAGCCCATGGCGTTGCCCATTTCCAGGATCGCCGGTGGCACGAAGGCCATTACCGTGGCGTCCTTGATTTGTGCAAAGCGCTTGTTGGCGCGCTCAGCCATGCTGAACACGTCCTGGCCCTCAGCGCCACGCTCGCTCCAGTCCTTGAGCATGACCAGGCCCAGGCCCGAGTTCTGACCGCGACCGGCGAAGTTGAAGCCGTTGACGGTCAATGCCGAGTTCACCAAATCGGCTTCTTCTTTCAGCAGGTAGTCCTTAACCTCCGTCAGTACCGCTTCGGTGCGTTCGGCCGACGCGTTCACCGGCATGCGCACCTCGACCATCATCAAGCCCTGGTCTTCATTGGGCAGGAAGGCCTTGGGGATTTGGCTGAACAGGTAGCCCGTGCCGGCGGTGATCAGCGCGAAGGCCAGCAGGTAGCGTCCGCGGTGCTTGAGCATGCCGCCGACGCCGCGCTCGAAGCGCGCTGTACCGCGGTCGAAGGTACGGTTGAACCAGCCGAAGAAGCCTTTTTTCTCGTGATGGGCATCGCCCTTGGGCGACCTGAGGATGGTGGCACACAGCGCCGGGGTGAAAATCAGCGCAACCAGCACGGATAGGCCCATGCAGGCGACGATGGTGACGGCGAACTGCTTATAGATGATGCCCGCTGAACCGCCGAAGAACGCCATGGGCACGAACACCGCCGACAGCACCATGCCGATGCCGATCAGCGCGCCGGATATCTGCCCCATGGATTTGCGTGTGGCTTCCAGTGGCGACAGACCTTCTTCGTGCATCAGGCGCTCGACGTTTTCCACCACCACAATGGCGTCGTCCACCAGCAAGCCGATGGCCAACACCATGGCGTACATGGTCAGCACGTTGATGCTGATACCGAAATAAGGCAGCAAGGCGAAGGCGCCAAGCAGCACAACGGGCACCGCCAGGGTCGGAATCAGCGTGGCGCGGAAGTTCTGCAGAAACAGGAACATCACCAGGAACACCAGAACAACGGCCTCCACGATGGTGGCCACCACTGAACTGATTGAGGCTTCTACCACTGGCGTGGTGTCGTAGGGATAGAGCACCTCGACGCCTTCCGGCAGATAGGCTTTCTGCTGCTCCATCACGGCTTTCACCGCGTCCACGGTTTCCAACAGGTTACCGCCGCTGGCCAAGCGCAAGGCCAGGCCGGCTGAGGGGATGCCGTTGTAATTGCTGGAAATGGAGAAGTTGTCGGCACCCAGCTCGACGCGGGCCACGTCCTTGACGCGAACCTGCGCACCATCGGCCTTGACCTTGATGAGCACTTCCTCGAACTCCGCCGCCGTGGTCATGCGGGTCTTGCCCAGTACGGTGGCGTTGAGTTGCACGCCGCGACGGGTCGGCAGGCCGCCGAGCTGGCCAGACGACACCTGTACGTTCTGCTCACGAATAGCCGCAGCCACATCGCCTGGGGTCAGCTGATAGCTGTTGAGTTTGGCCGGGTCGAGCCAGATGCGCATGGCATTCGGCGAGCCGAACACTTGGAAGTCGCCCACGCCATTGATGCGCGAAATCGGATCCTGCAGCTGTGCCGAAATCAGGTTGCCAAGGTCGAAGTTGTCCAGTTTGCCGGTGTTGTCCAGCAGGCCGATGATCAGGAAGAAGTTCTTCTGATACTTCACCACCCGTAGGCCCTGGCGCTGCACTTCCTCCGGCAGCCTGGGCGTTGCCAGCTGCAGTTTGTTCTGCACTTGGACCTGGGCGATATCCGGATTCGTGCCCTGCTCGAAGGTCACGATGATGCTCATGCTACCGTCGGAACTGCTTTCGGCGGACATGTAGAGGAAGCCGTCGAGGCCGCTGAGCTGCTGCTCGATGACCTGCACCACGGTGTCTTGCACCGTCTGCGCCGAGGCGCCGGGGTAGTTGGCCGAGATGGCGACCGCCGGGGCGGCGATATTCGGATACTGGCTAATGGGCATGTTTACCAGCGACAACGCACCGGCGAGCATGGCGACGATGGCCAGCACCCAGGCGAAGATCGGCCGGTCAATAAAAAAACGGGACATGAACCTCTAGCTCCTCAGTTGGCCGCGGCAGTGGATTTCGGGCCGAACTCGGCAACCAGCTCGACGTTCGTCGCCTCCACCGGCTTGACCGTGATGCCGTTGCGAGCGCGCTGGGTGCCTTCGGTGATCACGCGCTCGCCGTCGGCGACGCCCTTGCCAATCAACCAGGCGTTGCCAACCGTGCGCAGGGTTTCGACCTCACGACGCTCGACGCTGTTGTCCGGCTTGACCACCCAGACACTGGGTACGCCACGCGTATCACGGCTCACCGCCTGCTGTGGCACCAGAATCGCGTCCTGCTGGGTACCTTCCTGGAGCAGCGCATGCACAAACATGCCAGGCAGCAGCTTGCGATCCGGGTTGGGGAACTCGGCGCGTAGGGTCACCGAACCCGTGGTGGGGGCAACACTGACCTCGGAGAACTTCAGGGTCCCCGACAATGGGTAAGCGCTGCCGTCGTCCAGCGTCAGGCTGACCTGTGCCTGGTCTTCGCCGGAACGCTGCAAACGCCCGGACTCCAGCGCACGGCGCAACTCCAGCAGCTTGGTGACCGGCTGGTTGACGTCGACGTAGATCGGATCGAGTTGGGTGACTGTGGACAGTTCCTGGGCCTGGCTGTTGGTTACCAGTGCGCCCTCGGTGACCGCAGAACGACCGATGCGCCCGGAAATCGGCGCCAGCACCTTGGTGTACTGCACGTCGATGCGCGCCACCTGAGCCACTGCCTGAGCCTGCTTCCAGGCTGCCAGGGCGTCGTCGTACTGCTGGCGGCTGACCGCGTTGGTCTTGAGCAGGCGCTCGTAACGCCTGGCCAGGTTCTGGGCAGTCACCAAGTTGGCCTCTGCTCTAGACAACACGGCCTCATAGGTGCGCGGGTCGATCTGGTAAAGCTGCTGGCCCTTCTTGACCTCGGAGCCTTCGGTGAACAGGCGCTGCTGCACGATACCGGCGACTTGCGGGCGAACCTCGGCGATACGGTAGGCCGAGGTCCGGCCCGGCAGATCAGTCGTCAGGGTCAGCGGCTTTGCCTGCAGGGTATACACGCCAACCTCAGGCGCTGGCGGGGCACTGGCCACAGGTTCCCCTTCCGAGCAGCCGGCCAACAGCAGCAGGGCCGTCAGGGGAAGTATCTGCCGCGCACGCAGTGCTTTTGAGTGTTTCACCTGTTTATCTCCTTGGAACGCACAAAGGTCATGTATCGCAATATGGTTTAGTGTATCACTATGCGGTTAATCCCAATCAAGATAAAACTGGCTGGGGGTGAGCAAGTACGCCCTTACCGTCCGGTTATAGGTGTGGCCGTCGGGCTGCAGGCCAGCGTTGTAGCTGGCATCTACGGCAGGTCCGCTGGACAATGGCGGCGGCACGCATGGCGCGTAGGCACAGAATAAGAGAGGACCCAATGACGCAAACTGACCAAGCCAGCGAAGGCGGCAAGCACGTCGGCATTCAAGTGATTGCCCGAGCGGCTGCCGTGATGCGAGCCCTGGGCAACCACCCGCAAGGGTTGAGCCTCGCCGCCATCGCTCAGGTCGTCGACCTGCCGCGCTCGACGGTGCAGCGCATCATCAATGCCCTGGAAGAGGAGTTGCTCGTCGAAGCGTTGGGTCCTGGCGGCGGCTTTCGTCTCGGCCCTGCGCTCGGGCAACTGATCAATCAGGCGCAGACGGACATCATTTCGCTGGTCAGGCCCCACCTGATCGCGCTCTCGGAACAGCTCCAGGAATCGACTTGCCTGTCTTCGTTGGCCGGCGATAAAACCTATGTGCTGGATCGCATCGTTGCTGAGCGCGAATTGCGCGTGGTCTTCCCCATCGGCATCAACGCGCCAGCGACCGCCACCGCCAGTGGCAAGCTATTGCTGGCCGAGTTAAGCGAAGAGGCGGTGCGCGCCTTACTGCCTGATCCCTTGCCCGTGTTCACCCCCCTGACCCTGACGCGCGAGGCGCTGTTTGAGCAACTGGTGGAGATCAAGGCATGCGGGTTCGCGGTTGACCGGGGCGAGTACATCGAGGGGCTGTGTTCCTTTGCCGTGTTGCTGGATACCTACCTGGGCCGCTACACCATTGCCATAGTCGCCCCATCGACACGCATGGTGTCGCGCAGCGAACAATTCCAACAGGCGCTGCTGGCGTGCAAACACAATATCGAGCGGGCGATCGGGCGCACCCCGGCAAAGTCGTAAGGGCAAACCGAATACGGCCAGAAAGACTGCGGTTGAAGCAGCAAAAATCGAAAGAGAGTGCGCGAGGTTGTGGGGGGGACGTGTTTCTCGTGATGCTCTTTATAAGACCACGCTTGCGCAGGTCACGCCGCCATCGATGGCGAGCAGATACCCAACGGCTGGCAGATTAAAACCGACTGACGGCAGACGTCGCGATAGCGTTGCTGCTGTTTTATCAAAAGCTGGCGATGGTCTTGGGGCATCAAACGCCCGGTTAGCCGCATGAGTTCGATGTTGCGTTGAGCTTGTCGCTCCTTGCGGTGAGAATCTCGGAACCCATAGCAAGGGTTTATTTGGGCGGTTACACGCACTGGGTTTACTTCAGCGACTTTTGATGGTGAGCGCCTAGGGTTACCCCAGCGCTCACCATCACTCAATTATTCACGTGTTGAACCGCTATCTGCGCCGCAAAAAGCGTGTTGACTGGCTTAGCCGGCCATGCGTTTGAGCGTGTCATCCTTCTTGACGAAGTGGTGAAACAGCGCCGCACCTATATGGCCCACTACCAGCGCCAGCAACAGCCAAGCCAACGGCGAGTGCAGGTTGCCGAGGCTGATCAGCCAGTCGGTTTTCAGGCCGGTTTTGGCGAGCAGTTGTACGCCAAAGACCTTTAGGCCGTAACCGTTGCCGAGCATCACACAAAGGCCGGTGAGGGGCATCAGCAGCATGCTGGCATAGAGCAGACCGTGGCCGGCTTTGACTAGCAGCGCGGTTGGGCCGACAGGCTGTGGGCGTTGTTGCCGTTGAGTCAGCGCCCAGAGCAGGCGCACTACGATCAGTATCAGCAGCAGGCTGCCGATGGAAACATGCCAGGGCACCAGGGTCTGGCCGACCCAATGTTCACCGTCGTTAATGCGGTCGCCCAGTTTGAGAAGTTGCCAGCCGATCAACAGGGCCATGGCCCAATGCAGAAGCCGAGAAATACCGCCATAACGCTGGGCTGAATCATTCATGTTGCTCTCCTTGTACTATGGGTAAAGGTCACGACGCCTGCCGGTCCCAGGTAAATTCGGGTAACGGCGCGGCCGCCATGCGTTGTAAATGCTCACCTACGATTGTTTGCAGGCGCAAAAGTTGCTCGCTGTCAGCGGCCTGCACGCGCACATGCAAGCCGCCTTGCTGGGCTTCAAGCACGCAGGGCCCCAAGCCAAGCTGAATCTCACCGCGCTGCTCGTCGAAGCTGACCTGGAACTTGTGGCTCCAGTGCTTACACAGGCGGGTGATCAGTCGTTGCGGATTATCTGTGGTGATCTGTGCAGTAGAACTCAACATGCTAAAACTCCTCTAGGTTCGCCCTCGTCGGCGGCTGCGCGACGAAGGCGAGGGGATGTCAGGCAATGCTTTCGACGATACCGCCTTCGACCCGCAAGGCTGAACCCGTGGTCGCGCTGGCCTGGGGCGAGGCGGCATAGACGCAGAGGTTGGCGACCTCCTCGGGGCTGGCAAAGCGGCGGATCAGGCTCGATGGGCGATTCTCGACGAGGAACAGCGCTTCCATTTCTGTCGCAGACACGCCGCGCTCGCGCGTCATGTTTTCGATAAAGGCGATAGCGCCCTCGGTACGGGTTGGCCCCGGCAGGATGGTGTTGACGGTCACGCCGCTGCCGGCCAATACCTTGGCCAGGCCGCGCGAAAGGCCCTGCAGGGCGGCCTTGCTGACGCCGTAGTGGAGCATTTCGCTGGGAATGTTTAGCGCCGACTCGCTGGAGATGAACTGAATCCGCCCCCAGCCGCGCGCTTGCATGCCCAGGGCGTAATGGCGGGCCAAACGCACGCCGCTCAGCACGTTGATCTGGAAGATATCCTCCCAGTCCTCGTCGCTGATGTCGAAGAACGCCTTGGCGCCGTAAACCCCCAAATTATTGACCAGGATGTCGGCCTGCGGCTCGGCACGGATCAGCGCCTGGCAGCCCTCTGCGGTGCCCAGGTCGGCGACCACGCCGCGCGCTTGAGCGCCGGCCTGGGTAGGGCGTAGCTGGTTCAGCGCGGCATCGACGTGGTCCTGTTGGCGGCCACAGATGACGACGCTCGCGCCAGCTTCGGCCAGCCCCTTGGCAATGGCCAGGCCGATCCCCCCTGTGGAGCCGGTGACAATCGCGGTTTTGCCGGAAAGGTTGATGATCATGGGTAACTCCTGTTGAAACTAGCCAAAACGGAAGGCCGACAGTGCGGTTTCCATCACGTGGTCGGTGAAGATGCAGTGGCCGGCGTCGTCACCGGCCGCGCCTGCCGCCAGCATCAGCGGCAAAAGGTGCTCCTCGGCACGCGGCGGATGGCACAACCGCGCCGAGGGCGCTTGTGCCCAGTCGACCAGTGCTTGCTCGCGTTGCAACGGCGGGGACTCAACCGCTTGGACCAGCCAGCGGTCGAAGGTCTCGGAAATCGGCCCGAAACGTGGGTCGCCATAACCGCGCATGTTGTGGAAGCTCATGCCGCTGCCGACGATCAGCACGCCTTCGTCGCGCAACGAGGCCAGCGCGCGTCCGGCGTGCAGATGCACTTGCGGGTCTAAATCATGGCGCAGGGACAGTTGCACCACGGGAATGTCGGCACCCGGGAACATCAATTTGAGCGGGATGAACATGCCGTGATCGAAGCCCCGCGTGGGGTGCTGTTGCGCGGGCAGGTGCGCCTGGCCGAGCAGCTCACTGATACGCGCCGCTAAGTTGGGCGCACCGGGGGCCGGGTAGGTCAGCTCGTAGGTATGCTCAGGGAAGCCGTTGTAGTCGTAAATCAGTGCCGGTTGTGCGCCGCTGGTCACGCTGAATGTCGGCTCCAGCCAGTGAGCCGAGACCATCACGATGGCCGTCGGGCGCGCGGGCAGGGTAGCGGCCAGGTTTTTCAGAAAGTCGGCCATGCGGTTCCATGCGGTGGGCGGGCTCCAGTCCATAAAGAAGCAAGGCCCCGCACCATGGGGCACGAACAGCGTTGGCATCCGGGTGTTGTTGTGAGTGGTCATGGTCACTTACCGCACGGTTAATTCAGGTGCAGAGAGTATCGCTTGAATCATTTACATTGATAATCCATCAAATAATGCGTTTACTTCCTGCTAATAAGAGGAAATAGACATGCTCGACCGTGTCACTGGCATGCGCATCTTCGTTCGGACAGTCAGCGCCGGCAGCTTTTCTGCTGCGGGCCGGCAGATGGGGATATCGCCGGCGATGGCCACCAAACATGTGGATGCGCTAGAAGATCACCTGGGAGTCAAACTGCTGCACCGGACCACGCGTCGCCTGAGCCTGACCGAGGCCGGCGGTGATTATCTGGAGGCTTGCCTGCGCATTTTGCCCGAGATCGACGAAGCCGAAGCCAGCGTCGCCTCGCAACGGGTCGAGGCACGCGGCTTGCTGCGCATGAGTCTACCGCTGTCGTTCGGGAGTCGTTTTATCGCGCCGTTGCTGCCGGCCTTCAACCGGCGGCATCCGGCGCTGAATATCGAGTTGGGGCTGACCGACAGCCGGGTCGACCTGGTTGATGGCGGCTGGGACCTGGCTGTGCGTATCGGCCGATTGGCCGACAGCCCATTGCGGGCACGCAAGTTGGGTGATTGCGCGATGTTGGTTTGTGCCGCGCCGAGTTATCTCGACGACCATGGCGTACCTCGGCGAGTGGCCGAGTTGGCCCAACATAATTGCCTGGGCTACACCCTGTCGTCCTGGGCCGGGGGCAAAGAATGGGCGTTTGGCCACGATGGCAGTGTGCGCGTGGCGATCAGGGGGGATCTTGCTGCCAATAATGGCGACGTGCTGCTGGCCGCTGCGGTGGCAGGCCAAGGGGTGATTTATCAGCCGGACTTTATTGTGGCCGACGCGCTACAGCACGACCAACTGATTGCCCTGCCGCTCGATCATCCGCCTTATGCCCCAGGAGGAATTTATGCTGTGTATCCGCAGGACCGTCGCCCGCCCGCCAAGGTACGGCTGATGATCGATTATCTTGCCGAGGCATTCGCTCAGGCCCCCGGATTGCCGCGTGCGTTAGCCGCTGATTGATAAACGCCCCCGCGCCGCATCGATTGGCTGGCTCTGTAACTGTGCTGGGCTTTGGGGCGGCTACGCAGGTTCAACGCGGAAAATAAATCCATGCGTTTTGCCCGTCGCCCGCGCCAAGATTGAATACACTGTGCGCCCGATTATCCCGGGCCATCACGATGGCTGCACCGTACAAGGACCTCGCCTCCATGGCTTCCCCAGATAAACAGCAAAAACGCGCCAGGCGGGCTAAAGCCAAGGCTAAACAGAACCGTTCGGGCCAATCCAAAGCCCATGTGGTGCATCCGCTGCTGGCCAATCCGTTGATCAACGAGCCGTTCGATGATGTCGAAATTGACCTGAGCACCTTCGACTTCAAAGACATCGAAGAGAACGGCTTCGACCCGGCGCACTTCGACGATCTGTTCCAAACGATGAAAGCTGCCGAAGGCATCAGCCTGCTGGCGATGTGCTTGGTGTTCCTGCAATACCCGGTGTTGGAGCTGGTGGTCGCTGAGGAAACGGAAGACGCCGCCACCGACTTTATGATGGGCCTGCTGATCACCTATCGCGGGATCTTCCATGATGAAGACGAAGACACGGCAGTCGAGTGGATCGGCGGCGACACCTTCCAGCATGCCTACAACGAAGCATCGATGATCCTGCAGCAGAAGAATGCGCGCGGCACCCCAGGCGCTCGCGCATAAAAAATAAGACCGACAGCGGCGCTGAACCGTCGGTTACACACAGCTGCATGAGCCGCCGCAGCCTTGCTCTTGCACAGGCGGTTAAATGTCGCGAAACAGGTCGTGGGCGTTGAGCAGGCTGTAGGCAATTTCCGGGCGTTTTTCCAGGCCGCGGCGGATGGCGGTGGGAATGGCCAGGCGGGTTTTGCGGCACAGGCCTGGCAGCTCGGCGATATGGATGCCGATACCGCGCATGCTGCGCACTTCGTTAAAGCCCGGTGCAACTGTCAGGTGGATGCCGAGTTGTTCGTGCAGCCGCCGTTGCATCTTTTCCAGGTCGCTCAGGCTTTCAAGGTTTTCCAGCCGCTCAAGCAGGCGCTTTTCTTCTGCGCGGGTGAGCAGCAGGATGCGCAAGTCGTTGCCTAATGTATCCAACAGCTGCTCGCGGCCGCAGTCGCAGACGCCGGGCGGGCAGGGTTGGCGCAGCGGAGGGGTGCTGGTCATGGCCCGATCATAGCCAGCTGGGTGGGCGTTTGCCCATCTCAGGCATAGACAAATAATGCATTGGGTGGATAATCCGCCACACCACCTGTGCTGAAGACCACCTCGCACCATGTCCAAAACCCTGCGTACTGCCCTGATCTGGATGCTAATGCTCGCCCTCCCGGCGCAGAGCATGGCCGCCATCAGCATGCAGTTATGTGCGGTTTCGCAGCAGAGCGACGTAGCCGGCCAGGTTGCGCCACAAATGGCCGCGCATCACCCGGGCGCGATGCAGATGACTCAGGCTACTGAGGCCTCTGCCACCCGCGCGCATCACACCAGCGAGTAGTCCAGCAATACTGCCCCCGTCAGCGATAACAGCCTGTGCAGCCTCTGCGCTTTTTGTGTCGGTGCGCTGGCGTTGAGCGCCGTTTTCGTCACCAGTCCGCCGCAACATGCCGCTGAGCCGTCCTTGGCTCGTCTGCAGCAGTTTGTCGGCTTTATCGCCGAAACCCCCGATAGACCCCCACGCCTGTTTCTCGCCTAAGCCAAACCGCGCGTTGATCTGCCCGCTGTAGCGATTGCTGTGGCTCGCACGATGCGTATTGAGCTATTCGCCGGTGTTCGCCTGTTCTGCGCAGGCGCACCGTTGCACGCGAGAGTATTTGATGATGCGTTTTCCCTTAATTCGCCGGCCGGTGTTTACCTGCCTGGCGTTGCTGATGCTGCCACTGCGCAGCTGGGCCGAGCTGCCCAACCCGCTTAATGGCGAGGCCGTCACGCCGGCCTTGCACTATCAATCACCGCTCAAGGCCTATCAGGGTTTTAGTGAGCAACCGCTGAGTGACTGGCCCGAGGCTAATGAGCGGGTTGCTCGCATCGGCGGCTGGCGTACCTATGCGCAGGAACCTTGGACTCAACCTGCGGATAACGCGGCCATGCCATCTGCTGAGCCAGCGGCGACTAACCCGCATAGCCAGCATGGAGGAATGTCCCATGAGTGATTTTTCACGGGTTGTGCGGGCTGGGCTGTGCGCCGTTGTTGTGCTGCTCGGTGGTTGCGCCAGCTTTACCCCGGATGGTGGCTTCACGGCAGTCGAGCAGGCAGGCCAGCAACTGGACAAACAGGTGACGTGGGTGAAAACCCCCGAGCAACGCAGCCAGGTCGACGAACGGGTGAGTGAGTTACTCGCGCAGCCGCTTAGCGTGGAGGCGGCGGTGCAGGTTGCCCTGTTGAATAACCGTGGCCTGCAGGCGAGCTTTGATGCGCTGGGGATCAGCGAGGCGGAGCGGGTGCAGGCAGGGCGTATCCCTAACCCGGGCTTCTCCTTCGGTCGCCTGGAAAAAGGCAGTGAGGTGGAGTACGAGCGCGGGCTGCATATCAACCTGGCACGCTTGATCGCCATGCCGTTGACCTCGGGTATGGAAGCCAAACGCTTCGAGCAGATGCAGCGCCAGACTAGCCTGGCGCTGTTCGAGCTAGCCACGCAAACGCGCAAGGCCTGGTATCGCGCGGTGGCTGCGCAGGAAAGCCTGGGCTTTATGCAGCAGGTGGTGGACTCCGCGGAGGCGGGTGCCGAGCTGGCGCGGCGCTTGGCGGCAGTGGGCAATTACAGCCTGCTGCAGCAGGCGCAGGAGCAAAGTTTCTATGCCGATGCCGGGCTTAACCTGATCCGCGCCGAGCAGGCGCGGGTGCAGACGCGCGAGCAGTTAACCCGCTTGCTCGGGTTGTGGGGCGAGCAGCTCGACTTCCGCTTACCTGAGCGCCTGCCGCAATTGCCGGCAACGGCCGAGCCATTGCCCGATGTTGAGCGCCTGGCCATGAGTCAGCGCTTGGATATTCAGGCCGTGCGCCTGGATGCTGAGCGTCTGGCCAGCAACTTGGGGCTGAGCAAGACCACGCGCTTTATCAATGTGCTGGAGCTGGGCCTGGTGAATAACCGCTCCAATCAGGAGCCGACTCAGCGTGGCTATGAGATCAGCGTCGAGTTGCCGCTATTCGACTGGAGTGGGGCCAAGGTGGCCAAGGCCGAGGCGCAGTACCGGCAAATGCTCAACCGTGCTGCCGAGACGGCAATCAATGCGCGCTCGCAAGTGCGCGAGGCTTATTTGGGTTACCAGGCCAGCCATGACATTGCCCGGCATTACCGCGACGAGGTGCTCCCGCTGCGTGCGCGCATCGCCGAGGAAAACGTCCTGCAGTACAACGGCATGTTTATCAGCACCTTTGAGCTACTGGCCGATGCGCGCAAGCAGATCCTCGCGATCGATGGCTACCTGCAGGCGCAGCGCGACTTCTGGATCGCCAACGCCGATTTGCAGATGGCCATGCAGGGTGCGCCGAGCTTGCCCTCCACTGTGGCGACCACTGCTGTTGCCGACGAGCCCGCTGGGCACTGATCAAGGAATTATTCCCATGGTTTCACGACGTGATTTTTTCCTCGGTGCCAGCGCTATCACGGCCGCTGTCGCCACTTCTGCGGTTAGCCGGGTGTCACTGGCGGGCATTCCCGAGGCGGTGTCGCAAAGCAGCGCCGACACCATGCCGCCGCTGCAGCCGCAAAACGGTCGGCCTTACAACCCGGTGGTCACCCTCAATGGCTGGACGCTGCCTTGGCGCATGAACAACGGCGTCAAGGAGTTCCACCTGGTCGCCGAGCCGGTGGTGCGCGAGTTGGCACCTGGCTACAAGGCCCATCTGTGGGGCTACAACGGCCAATCGCCGGGGCCGACTATTGAAGTGGTGGAGGGCGACCGGGTGCGCATCTTCGTCACCAACAAATTGCCTGAGCACACCAGTATCCACTGGCATGGCCAGCGCCTGCCCAATGGCATGGACGGCGTATCGGGTTTGACCCAGCCGGCGATTCCGGTGGGGAAAACCTTCGTTTACGAGTTCGAAGCACGCCGCCCCGGCACCTTTATGTACCACCCGCATGCCGACGAAATGACCCAGATGGCCATGGGCATGATGGGCTTTTGGGTCACCCACCCAAAGAGCCATCATCCGCTGATCAGCGAAGTGGATCGGGATTTCTGCTTTTTGCTCAATGCCTATGACATCGAGCCGGGCGCTTACACGCCAAAAATCATGACCATGCTCGACTTCAACCTGTGGACCTTTAACAGCCGCATTTTTCCCGGCATTGATCCGCTGGTGGTGCGGCAGAACGACAAGGTGCGCCTGCGGGTCGGCAACCTGACCATGACCAATCACCCCATCCATTTGCATGGTCACGAGTTTGAGGTGACTGGCACCGATGGTGGGCCGACACCTGTGGGCGCGCGTTGGCCTGAGGTCACCACCGACATCGCGGTGGGGCAAATGCGCCAAGTCGAGTTTCTCGCCGATGAGGAGGGCGACTGGGCATTTCATTGCCACAAGAGCCACCACACCATGAACGCCATGGGCCATGACGTGCCGACGCTGATCGGTGTGGACCACCGTGAAATGACGCGCAAGATCGCCAAAATAATCCCTGACTACATGGTGATGGGTGAGCGCGGCATGGCCGATATGGCGGAAATGCAGATGCCGCTGCCGGCCAACACCGCGCCGATGATGACCGGTGACGGCCCCTTCGGCTCGGTAGAAATGGGCGGCATGTTCACCATGCTCAAAGTGCGCAAAGACCAACCGGCCGGTGATTACCGCGATCCGGGCTGGTTCAAGCATCCAGCTGGCAGCGTGGCGTATGAATGGACCGGTGAGGTGGCCAAGCCGGCGCGCTCAACCGCGGCAGGTGGGCAGTCGATGCCGCTTAAACAGCCGCTCGCTGAGCCGGTTGAAGTACAGGTGCGTAAGCCCGGCAGCCATGCCGAACATTGAGACGCAAAAGTTTGTGGGCGGGGCCGGGCGGTGTACTGCTTTAGCCGCGCCCAGTCGAATTCGTACTTAAGAGGAAGTGGATTAATGCAGCAGATAAAACCTTTGTCCTTGGCGCTGGCTCTGATTGGCTTACTGGCCAGTGGCGCGGTGCTGGCTCACAGCGACCAGCATGCTATGCAGCACAGCATGATGGTGGTTAAGGAGCAAAAGCCCTGGGGCATTGCCGGTGATCGTGAGCAGGTCACGCGCACCATCAAGATTGGCATGAGCGATCAGATGCGCTTTAGCCCTGATCAGTTGCAGATCAAACAAGGCGAAACCATCCGCTTTGTGCACCGCAACGAGGGCCAGTTAATGCACGAGTTTGTGCTCGGCACTCAGGCCGATCTGGATGCGCACGCCGCGATGATGGCCAAATTTCCCGGTATGCAGCACGACGAGCCTTACATGGCCCACGTTGGGCCGGGCCAGGGCGGGGAAATCATCTGGACCTTTAATCGTGCCGGTGAGTTTGATTTCGCCTGCCTGATCGCCGGCCATTACCAGGCTGGCATGGTCGGCAAGATTCGCGTGTTGGCCGAATAAACCTTTAACCAAGCAAGAGGATTAACGATGAAAAATCTACTCAGTGTTATCGCCCTAACCAGCCTGTTGGCCGGCCCTGTCATGGCCAGCGAGCAAGCTGACGCGCCCGCCACTAGCAGTGCGGCGGCCACCAGCCAAGGTGAAGTACGCAAAATTGATACGGCCAACCAGAAGGTGACGCTGCGCCACGGCCCACTGGCCAACCTGGGCATGCCGCCGATGACCATGGTGTTTAAGGTGCAGGACGCCGCTCAGCTTGAGGGGCTCAAGGTCGGCGACAAGGTGAGTTTTGTTGCGCAGCAGCAGGGCAGCCAGTTCGTTGCAAGCGAGTTACAGGCTGTGCAGCCTTAATGGATTAATCGGGGCCGTTGCGGCCCCGATTACCTGATCAGACAGCGGCGAAGCGCTCGTTAAGGTAGGCGATGATTGCCTTGGACTCGTACAGCCAGGTGCTCTGGCCGTTCTCTTCGATGCGCAGACACGGCACTTTGATCTTGCCGCCTTGCTGTTCCAAGTCGCTGCGCGCTTGGGCGTCGTTCTTCGCGTCGCGCAGGGCAACCGGTACATTGAGTTTGTGCAAGGTGCGGCGGGTTTTTACGCAGAACGGGCAGGCGTGGAATTGATACAACGCCAGATTGGCGGCGCTTTTTTCAACCGCCGTTTGCGCCTCAGGGGTTCGTTTGAGTTTGGCTGGGCGGCTGATCCAGTCGAGGAAGATGATCAACTGGCCGAGGCCGATGCGCAGTGCCTTGATAATCATGCTGAAGCAAACCTTGGGTCGATAAACACGGGCGCGCAGCTTACCCGAGTTTGCGCCACTGGCGTAGGCGCTGGCCTGGGTCTAAGCCGAACGGCATAATTTACGGCCTGATGCGCACCCAACCAGAGTGCGTACATGCCACCTCGCGAGTGCCTGATGAAGCCCGAAGATCTGCTGTTGCTGGTAACCCGTGAAATGCCCTTCGGCAAATACAAAGGTCGCTTACTTGCCGACCTTCCCGGCAATTACCTTAACTGGTTCGCTCGCGAAGGTTTCCCCCAAGGTGAAATCGGCCGATTGTTGGCGCTGATGCAGGAAATTGATCACAACGGCTTGTCAGGGCTGCTGGATCCATTGCGCACTAAGCCGCGTGTACCGTTTAACGGTCACTAAACCTAGAAAAAAATTGCTCGCTTCCATAGCCTTAACTTATTGATGTCAATAGATTTTATCAATAGTATTGGCGCCTGCTCCAATATACCCATGCAGTTTATGTGCTTTTTAGGTGATTTTGTATACAATTGTTTCGGGCTTGTCTGCCCGTTTGAGTGCTGGGCGCAGCAGCCGGCGTTCAGCTTCTACCCTCTGCGCTCATGGTCCTGAGGCTTGCGCTAGACCAAGGCTGCAGGTGACACGCCGCAGGCTTATCGGGCCCTTGCTTCACCGCCTAGGTCTAGAGCTCTTAGGGCGATTGCCTGCTGTTTTGCGGGCTTTCACTGGACCGCCAGCCTTTGCTGCGATCCGTTGCTTTTCCCCTATCAAGCTGTTTAGCCCGCAGCAGCTTTTCAGTGACTCGATCTCGACATGGACTTCCTTGATCCCACTAAGTGCCTAGCACACGGATTGCGCCGTTGCTGGTGCGGGTGTGTGCCTGTGGTTAATAAACCATGGCGGTATATCGATCTAATCCAAGGACGAATTCCACTATACGAGTATTCATTACGGGTGCACTGGCAATTGTTCGGAAAGATTAGGGGTTACAAATCTGTGCATTGATCTGATGCGCTGTGGTTAAAAAATAGCTGTGTGTTCACGGTTTTGATCGGTATGTGTCGCGGCCAAGTGCCGTCCCAGGAAATGATTTATGCGCAGTAATAGAAATATCACAAATATCGAGCAAACGTTTTCAGGCGACCAGCGTTTGATATCAGCGACTGATATTTCCGGGAAAATAACCTACTGCAATAAAGAATTCATAAAAATCAGTGGTTATTCAGAAGCTGAACTGCTGGGCAGTCCGCACAGTCTAGTGCGTCATCCTGATATGCCGACGGCAGTGTTTGCTGTGATGTGGAGCTATTTAAAAGCCGGCAAAAGCTGGATGGGGATTGTTAAAAATCGCTGCAAGAATGGCGATTACTATTGGGTGAGCGCCTATGTGACCCCGATTATTGAAAGCGGTAAAGTGGTTGGCTATGAGTCGGTCAGAGTAAAACCGACGCGTGAACAAGTTGAGCGTGCTCAAGGTGTTTATAAAAGAATTTTTGCAGGCAAGAAAGCCAACCCAGTATTTAATTCTGCAGCAAATATTTTTGAGGTTTTTGCGCTGCCGGTGGCAGCGATCATCGGTGCGGTTTGCTCAATTGGTTATCTTTCCAGTTTTTATGCTCAAGTAGCGACTGCCATAATATTTGCGCTATTCGGCTGGTGGGCATATACACGGTTAGATAAGCACCTGGCGAAAATACTGCGCAGTGCACCCGACGCATTTTTTGATCCTGTTAGTGCGGCTGCCTACAGCGATGCGTCAGGCGCTTCGGCGCAAATGGAAATGGTCCTGATCAGTGAAGATGCTCGACTTAAAACAGCCTTAACCCGGCTGAGTGACTTGACAGTGTTGGTCGCCGACTCCGCCAAACACTCGTCATCGCTATCCAGTCAGACAGAGTCATCATTGTTAGAGCAGCGCGCGGAGATAGACATGACCGCCGCCGCCATGACGGAAATGGCAGCGTCTATTTCCGAAGTGGCAGGCCATGTGCAGCAAACTGCAACTGAGGCACAAAAAGCTAATGAACTGGCTGCCGAGGGTGATGCTGTAGCAGAAACATTGCGCACTGCTATTCAGTCACTGGCTACCACAGTCTCCAATATCAGCTCTGCTGTTGATCACCTGGCAAATGAAACGCAGCAAATCATGAGTGCTGCCGGAGTTATCCAGACGATTGCCGACCAAACCAATCTTCTGGCATTGAATGCTGGGCGGCCGCGAAAACTGAGTGCAACACCTGACCTTTCCGGTACGGTGCTGCCCCTATGTCTTATTCCGAACTCAGTGTTGAAGAGCGCGCCACCATTCAGCTCGGTCAAGCCCAAGGCT